>JAAUYG010051711.1_pt1 | contig 12011 bp, 10 predicted proteins | sample 7278091 | NCBI WGS metagenome assembly JAAUYG01 (sample SAMN14350201, study PRJNA611818) | marine sediment metagenome | isolation source: surface marine sediment (0.6m) | place: French Polynesia: Moorea | collected 2018-08 | reverse complement strand
TTTGAAACTTTTGGGGTGCGATTTGTAGGAGGAATAGCCTTTTGAAATGTTCGCTCCCATAGGGTCCCATGTTAACGAAAATGAGTAATATTCGTAAAAAAATCAAAAATAAAACAATTGCTTCAGCGTATGGTCCAGAGGAAGCAACCCCCCCCCCAAAAAAAAAAAAATAAATAAATAAATAAATAAATAAAAATAAATAAAAGAAATCCGTGCGTTAGGTTCAGAGATAATAGCGACACGGACGGGCGGGCGACGATGGATGACGCACAAATTTCGAATTCATGAGCGCTACTGACATATAGTCAAGCAGAGCTAAAAATCAAAATTTAATATTCTGCAAAAAAGTGGTCTGGACATATTGTAAATAAGTGCGTTTCCTCCCAATTTGGGGTTAATTCATTTTAACTGTTTTCAAGAAAATGGGTTTACGGACAAGTGACAAGCGGATAGACGAGGTTTACGGACATTTTGGGGGATATACGCCTATATATACTGTCGCATTTCATCATGAGAATGATATAAAAACGCGAAAAGTCAATTAACTAGTTATACTACCCCAGGATGATAGTGGTTGACGGTCAATACATCATGCAGCTGAAATGCTGTTGAGACATAATGCTGGGTTCTATTATTGATGGTCGGTTTCTGGTATCTGGATATGCGTGGGCCATGGTCGTTAAAATTCAATGTGGGCCTTTTTCGTTGTAATAAAATTGCATATATGACGTAACTACTGTTATATAGACTGTAAAATCTGTGCAGGTTTGAAGTATCCGGCTCTCAAGCCTATGAGCTTAAGGGAGCCAGATGTGCCGATCAGCCTGAAGGCCCAAAGAATGCAGACTGATCCGTCTCTCCTAGAATTTCCGAGGCCAGCCTTTCAATAGCCAATACGCTGACATGGTCTTGTTTTCTAGGCTAGATCAACACAGGTTTATTTTTATAGCGCACACTTTGGTGCTGAGAAAAAATAGTTTATGGGTGAGGATTCTGTTATTCAAGGAACTCTCTATTGAGCAGGATTTGGCTTCCACTGTCCAGGTTCCACGTTGTCTAGGTGCTGTCGGATTTACCAAGTATCGAGGGGGCAAACCTTTCAAAGAGTCCCTCCACTTTCGTTCTTCAGCGAGTAGACACCACAGAGCCGGCCTCAAGTATCTCTCTGCATGTTCCCGAGGCAGCCCAGAGAGACTTTATCACGAGAGGAAGCGGCGATTTACAGTTTACTTTCCTAAATATTAGTGCCCTCTCGGTATAGCTGTGAGAAATAAGCCTGACAGATGCATAGGGACGCTCTATAGCCTGGGGTGCCCTGTCTGTTCGGAGGCCCTCCGCTTCCTGAGGCATGAGGCACAGCCCAGATAAAGCAGGTGGCCTTCAGGCATGTGAAAACAGACTAGCAGTGAAAATCTATCGGATAGGAAGCGAGAACATCTTTCCCGGTTTATCCATCGAGCCGCGATTTGGACAGAGCTGTGAGAGAGAAGAAGACCCAGCACATGGGATATACTTAAAATATGAGACATGCGCTCAAAACAGCGCGCCACACTAGTTGTAAAACAAGTAATCTAAAAGGAATTTTGCCCTAATTTGAGAGGCGGTATTCCAGGCCTTGAGGCTTCAAGCGTTCGGGGCAGGACAGCATGCAGTTCGATAAAAGGCAAACAATTGGCAGATTAGCGGCCAGAACGAGGCCCAATCAAAGGCGGAGTTTGCGCGACCACGACGTCCCAGCGTTCCCCGCGTGCGGGCAGACTGTTTTGGCCAGATGACGTTTGGAGGGAATGCCACCCCCCAGTGCCGCCATGACAAATCCCCGGATGAAGAACGTCTGGGGCCCGCTGTCAGTCGCCCGAAACGGGACAGTCGGTGACATTTCACGCTTTAACAGCTTAATAGGGCCAAACAGAGCATGACACGGAGTCGCCGCCTCTCCCGGCAATTTTACGCTATTACAAAGGTGACAGATGGGCGTTTCATGTTTTTTCCGCGCAGTGGAATAGCTTACTTGATGGATCCTCGTCAATTGGAAAAAAGTGGTAGGTGTACTCCAAGAACAAAATTAAAATCGTGTATTTTTTTCAAACATTTCTTGTAATCTATGTACCTATGGTAATTTTGCTCACAATATGCGTGGTGTGTATTTCGCGAAACAGTTACGGGTTTTACTCATTTATTTATTATCTCATGTACCAGCAACAGACAACAAGAGGAGTGAATGATTGTATATAATTCGCCCCAGAAGCTCCCTACCAATTTTTGCTGCATTTCAAGTGCACTTTATCTCTGAACATTACCCGATATATTAGAGCTGAAAAGGAACGAGCAGAAAAGGCGGTTAAAAGTTTTTTATTGGCGTAAAACCACAAGGCGTTCACAGGTGCATTTTGGTGCCGCGGGCGACGGAATTGACCAGAGATGTCGGGAAGGAGAAAAAAAAATGGGGGGGGGGGGGTACTGCCCGAGTCCCGGTCTGGATTGTGTAGAGACGGTACGGATCTGGAGTTTACAGAAAGGAAGTACCGCACCACAAGTGTTTGGACTAAGGTTCAATTTGGCCTCAAACCGTTAACCCTCTCCTCCCTCCTCTGTTTTAGCCTACTATCTTCACCCGGGATTCTTCAATATAGCAGTATCCCTCCAGTTTCCTGAGCGTCACCACTTGCGTCTTGGCGTCCCACACAGGGAACGAAAACATAAACCAAGTTTGACAGGGAAAGAAAAAAAAAACGTCCTTACGTGCACCCAATAGCCTACCCGACGTTACTACAATCCTGAAGGCAATCGCAGTTTTCTTGAAATCAAACCAACCATTCTAAATGCTAACGAAAAACGCGGCAGAAGAAATCCTAGCCGCGGGCCTATCCCGCGGGCCGGTGCCGGTTTATTTTCACAACTTCGCCGACAGTGCGCGCGCCCGGCCGTTGGCCCGAACCTAAACTCCATAGCGTCGCGCCTTGGCCTTCGCGGGGGATGCCATCGTTTCTCGGTTATATAATAATCTGATGTTTCCATATAAACTACCGGGATGTTCTGGCGAAGGCAACCATCTTCCTCAGCAATACAGCGACGAATGTTTTTGTAACTTTGTCATTATTCCTTTATTATAGCCTGAACTGAATTGTCACTTGGTTTAGGCCGTATTCCGTGTAGGTCGTATCACACACGGTACTCGAGATATGGGCTTTTATCTCGAAACTGTCAACTTCATGTGTGTACCGTCACAAGCAACTGGCTGTCAAATTTTGGCTATAATACATGCATGCCTTAATTCCAAGCCATGGCACCGCGCTGTAATAATAATAATAATAATAATAATAATAATAATAATAATAATAATAATAATAATAATAATAATAATAATAAATCGCAGTGTGAAAAACCTCACAAGTATCGGTCTCCGCAAACAGAAAGCGCGACGGTATAAAAATGGCCGAAATAGAAAGAAGTGAATTTTTCATCACGCTTAAATTAACTCGCTTTACAAAGACAGGTGTCCCGTCCCGGGTACTCGTGGGAGGGGGGTTTCGGGGTGCATTTCTGATCTGTCTACATCGGCTATTGTTCGGGCTGTTTTCTCTGGAGATTATTTCGTGAAATGGCTCGGTCGCCGACACAATACCGACCCGCCACGGCTCCGAAGGCCATGCGCTCAGAACGCAAACATGTATAGCGTACACCTTTGGGCAAATACGACTGCCGGCTGGTTATAGAGCTTTGCTTGCTGCAGCCCAGGTTGAGGGAGGGGCCCCTTTTAGGGGAGTAGCATTGGGTGCAATGTGATACTCCCGTACACGGTCGGAAAGTTTAAATTTGCCGAGCAAGTTGGACTGAAGCACCTTAACGATATTATAGCAGTGAGTGATGGATATAAGAAGCTCATTGTATTTCTAAAGTCGACGCCGAGTGTATACCCTTGGATACCGACATGACAGAACGGCCCGGTGTTCACACATGTGACAAGTCGGAGTCCACTTCATTTGGGGAGCGTGTTCGAAATGGACCCGTGTCCCACACTTATATGTATATGATGACAACTGCTACAACGGTCATGCATGAACAATACAAAACGTACCATTGGTATAAAGCGATGTAGTATTGTGGCATGTGGCAGTGACCTATCTAAATGCATGCCGGCTGCATGGAAGTTTATAAATGGGGTCACATAGTAACCTTACCGGATAAGGCCTAGTGCCAGCCTAACAAGGGAGAGATGCGCCATGTTATGTGATGAAAAATTGTCTCAAATACCAATCGAGGTAAGAGCTCCTCATGCAGTGTGTAGAAAAATAAGAGAAAAAAAAATGAAAAAGACCGGTAACAGAATGAAAGTAACAATTAATGCTACCCATACTGTCATGGCCATGCGATGAAACATTGCATGGTTTTGTTGTCAATCATTGGCATCGGCAAAACCATATTTGACATATCCATTAGATGACCAAAGAACTTCTAGGCTTTTACTGGACAGGTCATTTGAGAATTATATCCGTGATTGGTGTAAAGAGAAAAAAAACATAACAATGATTTGTAACAGAGTGCTACTTTTGCCGGAAGCATGGCTGGACCCGGATGTTACTTTTTCCTTGTTACTTTTTTTTCTAAAAAACATTACTGAGCGTAAAAGTTGTCCATATACCCACCGACACCAACTATATGCGACATACATGTACCATCCCCATCGGCAATGACAGCTATATGCCTTGGAATTCCGAAACCCTCGTGACGTCAACGTTATTGTAAACGGAAGATTGCATCTACCGAACCGTGGATATTAATACGATTATATAGGCTGGCATTAGTCGTTTTAAAATATATATTGGCTGACCATTTTAACGCCTACCGACAACTAATCAATTATTTCGTCAACGATAAAAAGAGCTTTATTCAGAATTATGTGGAAGTGTGTAACTGGAACGATTAGTGACTTTTTTTGGAAAATGAAACTTTAAATCGCAACAGGATTCGTTTTGAGTGGACGGGCGTTTTTTCCCCATGCTGGCTTGGTTTTCTTGCTATAGTACTGGATCAGCACGCCTTAGTCATGGTTCAATCTTGCACATTGTCTGCGGCGGGGAGCATGCATGTAGACTGCAGACAGGCGGCGCGGTACATGTAGAGGGCATTAGTTTTCGCTGTGGGGTCTAAATGACTGTCATGCCCGCTGTGTTTATCCATGTGTACCCCGGACGGCCTTTGTTCCTGCCTGTTCCAGGTGTGAACCAAGGAATTGCAGAGCTGCCAAAGAAAACAACGGAACGAACCTGGGGTATAGAGAGCTCGATCTGCGGTACCTTTCTGCAGGTCTTTTTGGCGGGAAGGTGGAGGAGGAGGGACGCCTGTTCTCACAACATGATCTGTGAAACGCCCACATCACGGATATCCATGTGGTCCGAATCCAGAAGGTAAGCAAAGCAGATCCCGAAACTGGTCCCTTCCGTAAGGCTGTATTTTTTGCCGTGTGAAGCTGACCGATATTCCATGAGAGAACAAGCAAACGGGCGGCGTGAACATTATATACAGATAGCGGCCATCGAGGTTCCCCATATAGCCCGTTATTATGGGGGGTGGATATCTGGGGCGACTTAGTGCCCCGTAACATAACATGCATCTGTATCATATGCATACACACGGAATTCCAGCACAAAGGGAACCAATGTTCCCTTGCTGGGAAAAAATCCATTTCCACGGTTTGATTTCCGCGCTTATAGTTTTGTGATGCTGTTGGATAATCTGCTGTAAAGATAACCTCGAGTCAGCCGCGGTCTGGGATTATAATAAAATATAATTTTACCGGGGATATTATCCCCAGCTTACAGCTTAACATAAACCCAACAAATTTGTGAAAAATGCAATATGAGAAAAAGGTTAAATATTTTGCCTCAGTTTAGATAGATAGATAATATATTCGGGATCGGGACAATGGCAATGCATGGTTTCAGTTAGTATCAAGCTGTCAAATATTTTTACACCTTGGTTAACAATATAGGGTCTAGGCTCTACATACTTAACCTCAATTTGTAGGGTACATAAACAAAAATTTATAACCGTGTATTTTTGCTAACGAATCAAACTGACTTTGCTATAAACAAAACAAGTTCTTTATATTATGTAGAATAGCTGGACAGGAACTTCCTAAGAGTTTAATTAATAAAAGTCCATAATGGATTTCCACTCTGGAGTTTTATTAACACCTATAGTTCATGAGTATTAAAAAGTACACGAGGACACAAAGAGAATAGAATAGGAGCAAACATTACTTCGAATTAAAGATTTTTTGTAAGCCCGGCACAATAGGGTTGCAATGTTGACACGTTACATCACGTATATGTAAATGACACCCCCCCAAAAAAACAAACAAAACAAAAAAACAAACAAACAAACAAACAAACAAAAAAAAAACCAAAAAAAAAAAAAACAACAACAACAATGACCAGCCTTCTCAAATATGATTACGGATCAATTTTGTGTACATGCATGCCGATGTTTATAAAAATTTTATGTAGCTTTTCCAGCCGCAGCAGCAGTAGCCTGAGTAGTAGCCGTATATGCAGTGGAAACAAGCGGCAGTGTCAGTGATAGTGAAAGTACCCAAACAGGCAACTGACCAGATTCATGGAATACTATCTAAATCACTCATAACTTTAATAGCGTATCACAGAGAAATCCATAAGCTCTACAAGTTTTCCGTACATGCGCTACAAGTATGCACGGTACATGCGTATTCGGTCAACTACTATATTTATAAGGTCACCCTCGAAGGTGACAAAATGCGTTGCGGTGCCCTACGTTCTTTGCCCTTTGGCACGTCTTGATATCGTTTTCAGCGTGGTGAAGGACAGCGTATACACGTGTACGTATACGTCAATCTGGCGTCAAGAAAAACTCCTCCACCACGGGTCCCCAATGCAGCCCCAGACACCAATCCGGCCTGCACTGTACATGTCACGCCTGCTCAACTGCTGGAGTGGCCAGGTACATGTAACATAACACAGACAATCTCGGGGAGGGGGGTGGGGGGTGGTTACCACCCGCTCTGCAAAGTGACTAAGTGTCCCCTACCTTGTACCACTCCAATGCCTGCTTTCCTTGTACAAGGTGAGACTTGAAGCAGTTTCGGTTGAAAGGGAAAACTGCGCTGCATGCATAGAAACGGGATACCACAGTTATACCACTGCATGAGCGGTATACACTGCGTAAACGCTCGTTTGCTTGGACCACGACTGGAAATTTTCGTTGTCTGGCCTATCCATATTCTCTTTATGGAAAACGACTGCATAACAATATTGGGAAGGTTGCGTTCTGTCTCCTTGAAAGTTTATACTGCTGCTGCTACTGCTGCTGTTGCAGTAGTTCTGTAGTTCTGCTAGTAGAAACTCCTGTTTATCATGCACCATTCGGCTAGCTATAGTCCTATCATTTTAGAGTAACTTGTAAGCTCTATCTCTTGACTGTCACTGAGCACTCAAATTTCAGTCCGCTATCGTTTACTGTGTACTTACTTAACGGGGCAAAGATTGTAGGTTTAGTCCAGACTCAGTGAGCTAAGCTCAACCCTGACATTGAGTAGTCTGACCTCAAAAGCGTCGAGAATATATTTTATATTTTGTCCTTGCGGGCACCGAGCGTATGCACTGCATTTTAACTCTTAATCTTCAGTGATCTGCTTTTTAGATGGCTTTTGTTATACAGTCGCTTGTGCACGCTGAAACTGCGGTGGATGTGAAGGTGTTTTGGATGTGGTTTTGGCCCTTGATCAACCTTTAGGTGTCATAGCAGTATACGTGTAAATGTTATATTTCAACGTCATGTGGGACCAGCACTTTTCTTCCTCAATTATTTTAGGATCCTTCCATGCTATTATACATTCAAGGTTACCTTAAAGCCTAAAGGTGAGGGCTCGGTTGGTTAATGTTTTCATTTTACTCCTTGTATACATGTAGATTTCTAAAGAGAAAGGATCCACCCCTTTAACCTTATACTGTTCTTGTTATTGTGGTTTTATGCAAAATAGAGAACATTACAATCAATATAAGGAGATTGCGTTCAATACACAGATGGTTTAAAAATTGACATAATGAAAGCTGAAAATTGCCAGGATCTTCAATATAAGAACATTACAATCGATATAAAAATGGAACACGTACACGATTTGCAACAAAGTACACCTGATGATGGCGTGTTTGTAACGGTTTGACACATTTAATTTTGCCTTCTTAAAGTTTATTATCCAATAATAGTCAAATGTGTTTCCTTATATGACCATGAAACATCCAATGCGATCTGGGACTGGTAAGAAAAAGGTAAAATATGTTATCATGTTCCAATGAAGTCGTTACGGGGATACCACTCCTGTGTGTTATATGTGTTATGCCACCCCTGTGGCTTCTAATGTGATTAATACTGTCATTATGGTAATCCTATAGCCAGGCACAATGTATTTTGCGTTCTACTCTTCATTGTAAACCTGTAGGCGAGCGACCACAGTCTGCTGCGTTCAACAGTAGACAGTAGAGTGAAAACGAACCAACCTGCGGTATACATGTATCGGGATCCGGCTTTAGAATAGCTTTTATAACCATCCCATGCAAGGATTCCTCATATGAAACGCCAGCGGAAACATGTTACAACTCTAGAATCAAGTGATTCGACATTGAAGAATTTAACATTCGGATAGGGGTCACGAAATAGGTGATCTACATCTAGGAAAATGTACTTGATTGTAACATAAAATTGGAATGGGGAAGGTTCAAGTTGATGTTAAGCGAAATAAGAGTGGTAAGCTAAGTAAATAAGTAAAAATGTATTTAACGTCGGGTACAATGCAAAGCTGGGTAAAGTAAGGTGAGTCAACTGTAAAAGAGTTAAGGTATGACACTTTGATTCTGGGATTAAAGAATGGAATGGACAGGCTGGAGCAGATCTGTCTTAGTGGCCTGGTCAGAGTCCGTTACTACATCTACAGTGAAAGTGCTTGTATTCAATGCAGTCTGGCTGGTACCCCCGGGCTGGTACCACTGGTCGCCATGCCTGTGCTTGTACCCCCACATAATTTAAATTCAAAAATCAGAGTAAATAGCCCAGCCGGTTTGATGGCAAGGTTTTAGTCGCTGCTTGAAGCTCCCTGTCCGTAGAGCAAATATTGGTCCTGGAGCGAGTAACGCAAACACGTCAGAAAGTGGCCGCGTTCTCTTTGCATACTTTTTGTTCGCCAATGTGGAGAGAACATGCAGTCTTAAATGCACGGATCTCCGAAACTGTTAGGGGATTGTAGGCGAGGGTACTCGCTGGATTGTACAACCAGATTTGTAGTTGAGATCAGACTGGACCCGCTTTTAGCGATTTTTGCCGCCCGCTGCATACATGTATACAGGCATGATATGACATGGTTGGTGGTTTAGAGGAAGCACTGACGTGGCAGAGCTCTGTTGAGAGATAGCGATGGCAGCCCCAAATCGAGACAAAACACTCAGACAGTGGCTCTTCTGCGGTCTGCCAGTATTGAACAGACTGGGGGAATGCGGGAGCGAAAGATCAAGGCGTGTTTAATGGGGGACCAATAATGAATATCCGGTAAGCCTCGTATTGAGATAGGTGTGGCAGACGATTAATGCCGGGATATAAACAAGCTTCTTCTACTTGTCAGCGTGCGGGTTTGTTCGCTCTTCAGAAGTGTATGGCACTCTCATCGCTTGTTCGGGATGCTCGAGTGCTTGAAAGCGAAAAATAGGAAGCTCTTAAAACGGAAGAGAGAGAAAGCAATGGTAAAGACAAGCTGATCAGTGCCTCGGGCTCCAAGGATGGTGGGGCGAGAAGGAGTATGCATGGAGCAACTCGAGATATTGCACCCACCGACGTACTTGAGAGAAAAAGGCCAAAAAAGTTGGGCCCAGACCAGGCAAGATGTTGGCATAGCTGAATCAGTCGCTTCCTATCAGCTTTGTCTCGTATTGCCACCTTTGGGTCCGTAATATCACCATGGTGACGGCAACAAAAGTCAACAGTTACCTGCTCCCCCAGAATCAATAGAATCTGCCGGCGGGATGGCGGTGGCGTACATACGTACGAGGAGGAACTATGGGGAACAGCTCGCGGCCGGTAGGGCAGCCTGTGGCTATATACTTTTGATCCCACAGGCTGCCTGGCGGTTTGTGGCTACCGTTCCTATAGCGCAGGCTCTACCAGGCGGGATAGAGAGCTTTCCTTTCCTTTTACTTTCCGTTACCAACGGGCAAACAAGAGTGTTTAAACAAGCCACATGTGACCAGTTTTGGTTGAGGTCAACGTGTCGAGGGGAGACTGATTGGAAACAGAGACACGTCTCAGATACATAAAAAACACAAAAAAACTCAAAACTCAACAGGTTATGCAAAACCTTCTGCGTTCAGACAGCATCAGACCCCGGCATCAGACATATTTTATACACTTTTCGACATCCATATTTTCGGGACGTATTTTCCTAGCCGCCATCTACCTGCTTGGATTTTATTCTCACACCTATTAAAATACGTATTTACCCGATTTAGTGCTGATATCATGGAATGCTATGAAATCATAGTTATGTACCCTATCGGGCAAAATGGTTGTCGCTTGCATATTAGTTGTGCAATTTTAGATGTACGACTTGGAGTAGAAAAGTTTCTTCACAAAGTCTGTAGCTAAATATGACTAAAGACTAACAGTCAAATATTGTTTTTAAATGTTATTCTACTAAGATGAATTTTAATTGAAGAAAATAAAAAATGCTAATTACATATGTGTGTGACAGTCATTTCGGCCAATAGTGTATAAGTAGGACAACCCAGGTAAGACCACCCACCGGGCTGAGGTGGGCGTGGCAAACGATTAAGGTGGTTTCGAAGTGACATAATTTCTGATTTTCTCTGACAATGAGATGGTATCTTGTGGGGAATAAAAATGTCTCGCAGGGAATAAAAATTATTGCATTAAAACACTTTCTAGAGTAAACAGTGTGCAACCAGTTACATTTGCTTCTTGGGAATAGAGCTTTAATATTCAAGAGGTTTGTCCAACAGCTTAGTAAATATCCTGTATTATAACCTGCTGGTGCTAAATATCTGATGTGCATAATAATATGCTGATGCATTAGGGTATAACAGTGTCTTCAGGACCATGAAGGCCTTCATAAAAAGGACGCTATTGATTTATTGCCCCAGAAGAGAGGGATTTGCGCAAGGATGCCCTGTCTGCATATGGAGGGACAAATTAAGCGACAAATATTTGTTCAAATAATTACCACGGGAAATCAACGCGTGAGGTTGGTGATGGGGAAAGGTTTGCAGCCGCAGGACTTAGTTAAAGGTCTTTTAAAATAAACCTTGCTCGCTATTGTAAGTTATTGAGCACCCTCATGAGTGTGATATGGCTGTCACAAAAAAATTAATGTTTTTAATTTTTAATAAAATATTACATGTATCAGCCTGTAGCTTTGACAGAATAAACACTGTGCACCACTGTTAGTTACGCATGACACTATAATGAACCATTTACAACTGCTGCTGGTCCTCCTCTTCCTGCGCTGCTGCCGCTGCTGCTCCTCCCCCTCCTCCACCTCCGCCCTCCCCCTCCTTCTTCTACTCTTCCTCCTCCTACCTACTACTACTACTACTACTACTACTACTACTACTACTACTACTACTACTACTACTCCTACTACTACTACTTCCACTAAAACTACCACTACTACTACCACCACCACCACCACCACTACTACTACTGCTGCTGCAGTGCTGCTGCTGCTAAGACTGCTGCTGCTGCTACTACATCTACAGGCCAAGGGGATATATTGTCATATAAACTCTTTGCTACTACTACTACTACTACTACTACTACTACTACTACTACTACTACTACTACTCCTACTACTGCTACTACTGCTACTACTACTGCTACTACTACTACTACTAGTACTACTACTACTACTACTACTACTACTACTACTACTACTACTACTACTACTACTACTACTACTACTACTACTACTACTA
>JAAUYG010038666.1_pt1 | contig 12014 bp, 8 predicted proteins | sample 7278091 | NCBI WGS metagenome assembly JAAUYG01 (sample SAMN14350201, study PRJNA611818) | marine sediment metagenome | isolation source: surface marine sediment (0.6m) | place: French Polynesia: Moorea | collected 2018-08 | reverse complement strand
TTCAGGAACTCTATTCAAAAGAACCTGGGGGTTAAATATCTCCCGTAACAACTGTCTTTTATAATCATTTTGGCAATGTCAATTCAACTTTACGGTTGCAAAGACAACAAAATCTTATCCTGATCTTATTTATCTTTTTCTTAATGCATAGTTTCTATTTGTTTACGTTCTACAATACCTAAAATCCACCTGCCGTCTGCTCTTTACTAGGGCAACCAAGGGCACCCAAATGTCCCCCAATCAGGTATCAACACGCCGTCGGGGCCATTAGCCCCGCTGCAATCATCTGATTGGAGCGGGATTGAGACATCATTTTAGGGGATCTAAAAACCGTCTGTTCTACCTTTACCACAGGGTTTCCCTATCTACCTTCACTGATACATAACGCACACTAATACTGGTCGCATCTGAACGGTCATGGTCGGGAACGGCAGGGAATTCTATTACCACACTAATAAGACAAAGTTCTACGTTCTGCGCTGAATATTTCCAAAGTTGCAAACCTGTCGCTGCGGGAGTCCCGCCCTCCTGCAGCCAATGGAACTTCTGTACTGAAGCTCCATAAAGAAGCTGCTGTGGGTTCCTGCCCTAAACAATACAATTAAACCCAGTATCTGGAGAAGTACATCCCTCGATTTACAATACTAGACAATACACAGCAGCGGTCTAACTTGGTAAGCCTGTACAACCCCAAAAGCTCCCTGGTGGGATAAGCCTATCTTCCAATACCCGCGGTCTGCTAAAGACCGAGCGGTCTATATAATACACTGACCGCCGATAGCGATAATTACTCAAAACTTATAGAAAACACCTGGACAGTGGACTGTGACACTACAGTATAAGTCCATCTTATTAAATACAGACCGACGTAGACTAGAGATTTAAGCAAGAATATCTTTGTTTAGTTGAACATGTGATTAGTTAGCTCATTGCGAGTCGCCACACGTTATTATTCATGACAGTATTGTCTAAATTCGTAAAGTTCTAGCGCCTTCTGTCCCTTTTCTCATTTGTGTTTTGGTCAGGTAACTCTTGGGCGATCTCACCATAATTACAACAATCTGAAGCATACAAGTTCGGATCGTCTACCCCCAGTGTCTGCGTAAACGAGAATTTGGCCATCGACACTGAACGCTCGGGTGGTTTACAGTTACTCAAACCTAGCAAGCAGGTCACCAGCTGTGTCAACGCGAAATTCTTTACAAAATTCAACACAATTGTGAGGTACGCAATGAGTAGTCAACAACTGATTTTCCCTTCGAGGATATACGGGTAGTTTGGGCGGCTTTTATAGCTTAACCGAAAAAACATGCAAACACGCACGAAGAGACAGGGAATTACACATATGGAGTGTATGGCGGGTGCGCGTAACGTTGATTCGCATTCAATTGGTCTGTTAATGCTAAGACACTTGATTATAAGTTGCCATGCTTTTGCACATTGGGTTAAGCCAAACCCGTCACGTTCCAGTACTATGATTCATTCTAAGATTGATTAGATAATAAATTAAAATCGGATTCTAATGTGAAGCTTGTATCCGTCCCTTTCTCTAGAGATGCTTATTTTGGTGATCTTAAATATATGAAGACGTGTACCTTAAGATAAAATAAGATAAGATAAGATTTATTTGCCTTCGCAACCGCGAGGTTGAATTAACAATGGCAATTTACAATAAAAATACAAACATGACATATACTTGTAAGAAAGTAAAAAGAAAGAAGAACAATGCATTGACTAGATTAACACTTTGTTAAAATTACTTTAAAACTTTCGTATACTCCATGGGATAAAAGAGTTCATGAAACGGTTTGTCCGAGCCGATATTTCTTGTATCATTTCAGTTTTAAGCGAAAAATAATGAAAAACGCACCTTTAAACAATAGCATTTCAATCTTTAATAAACAGAGTATATGGGGGAAATGTAGGTGCAAAGTCAAGCCGTGTAACTTTACGCCTGTTCTTGAGCCTGGTTTACAACAGGTGTAACCCTTACACCTCCTTTATACAAGTGACCCCAGGGCTTTAAATCCGATCCAATTTTTCAACTCAATGCAGCAATTGAGTTTTGCAAATTCGGCACACAGAGGAGCATTGGCCCATTCCTTTGCTAGGGGAAACTAGGCCATTAGTATGCTAATACTGAAACAATACGTGCTTGTTCCCCTTTTGAGACCAAAGCACAACCTTGGAAATACAATTGACAATTAAGGTATTATTTAATGATATACTTTACCTTAGGCACTAACATTGGAGAATTGCAATGTTATATAATCAAAATAATGAGTGTTACAGGCTGGCACACACTTAAATGGCTACCATCAACCCCTTGTGTTTCTGAGTAAGATGATTATTCCCAAATATGACTGCGAATACATTATATGGCATCTAAGTAGCGTTTTACTTTTTCTTTTTCTTTCGTGGGGGCTAGTTTTTATAAGTGTGGCTGAGCCCAATGTAGAACAGTGGTTCTTACCAAGAGTGGGAATTTGAGACAATGTCAAAGATCTTCACCAACTCCACGGCAAATTATTGCATGTATACCGATCTCTATGGCATTGGAATTTGTTGTAAAATTTTCACAGCACTGATTATAGGATGCAATTTGGATTGCATGCAACCTATTCTCTCCGTAGCCATAACTGAGCTGTCATATTTTATTTGAGGTCATATGTTTTTATAACTTAAAAGATAGATTTTAAGTAATGGCCTCGGATTACTTTTATATCAGCACTTGTATTAGTCTCAGACCACTCACTGTTACACGTGATACCCACATAAATACACAGTAACACAGAACACTGGCTGCATTTTCCTGTTGTAAACATCCACTATAGCTTGTGAGAAATTAGCAAGTTATTAAATTTCTTTAATCAGAATATTTGGGACAAAAACTATCTGATACTCACAGTGATTAGATTTTCTATGGCTGAAACATCTTTCCAGAAAACTAAGAACGCTGAAAATACTTATATTGGCACAACTCCATACAAATGTGCCCAAATCACCGACTAGCCCTCATGTTGTCTGAATGTTATCAAAGGGTCGAAAATTTGAATACATTAATTCAAGTGGGCTGCTTCTGTATTCTAATTACAACCAATGTACAGAAATCAGGATGTTAAATTATGCTTACAGTGGAAACTCTGAATTAGAGACAGGCAAACGGCTGTGAGGGCTTTCCTAAATTCTGAGACAGTCTCATTTTCCAAGTTCATTATCAGGTACTCAATAGGACTAGGGACTGAAATAGCTGCCCGTAATATACACGCTTCCATATTCTCCAGGGGACAATAATACTAAGTTTCATCATACATCCATTTTGATTAGGCCATCCCTACTTACAATGCCAACAGGATTATTCAATCATTAATTTATGCTTTGCTTCTGTTGATTTTAAACATAACTGCATATGCTCACAGCTGTGAGCGTAAGTATTTATGAATCGAGTGCAGCTGACGCAATTGGGAATTTGCTTTTCCCTGCTGAAAAACAGTTAACAGTCCATTCGAAATTGACGAAAGTCCAATTTTGTCAACTTTCCTGGTTGAACCTTTATTACTGACGCTTAGTGTACCCTTCCATGTGAAACATTGAGAGTATCTGAAAATCCAGTTAAGGAATATGTAATACTACACGCAGGCATAAAGCCCTCGTCTAACATGGGGCAGATCGGACTACACAAACTTGATAAAACAAGTATAAGGTCTTTATGTTTTAATATAGTCAGCTCGATACAGAACCCGATCCCACTAAACTTTAAAGGTATGTTGACAATTTTCGTTAATATATACATCACTGCATTATTACGTGTCTAAAGACCTAATTTCCGTAAATATTCTAAAAGATCAAAAACGTACTTAATGACTTCACGCAAAATGCAGGTAATACTTATGAGGCATATAACACCAATGCTAGAAATAAAAAAGGTTCTGTTGTTGTCTAGTAACTGTGTGGAAACTTATAAGGCCACAAATGGTCTGGCCCCAGTATATGTGTCGGACATATTTCAAAGGAAATTACACGTACATTCATATAGTCTACGTGACACAAACACCTTGTTATTGTAAAAATTCAATACCATAAGGTATGGAAAGCTTTCACTACGATATGAAGCACTAAATCTCTGGCATAACCTGCCACCTAGTATTAAATGTGTATCATCTATGGGTGATTTTAAGAAAAGTATTAAGACTTGGAAGGACCCATTGTGTGGGTCGTGTATGCTATGTACCTTCAAGGAGTAAAGTTGGGCCTGATGATTTCATGTATACATGTACTTATATACTCATTGCATCCACCGTCACATGTCATTCCAGATTCATCAGCCATTTCACCCCAACATCATCGTATGGCTCCAAAGCACGTGTGCTTATGTTTATTTTTATTTTAACATCCATGTAAAATAAATTGTATATATCTTATCTTATCTACATTCAACAATAACTTGTTCACTTTAAAGCAATTTGAAAGACATGATATGGCTAATTCCGTATTTACAGTATAGACTACTGCCTCCAATGAAAGTGAAGATACGTATACACTTGAATAATCATCGAACAATATAGACTTCAATGTATCTAACGTACTGGGGGGTCATTTATATATATCAAAAAAAGCATAGGTCCAAGGACAGATCCCTGAGGTACACCACAGATTACATTTCGGAATCGATAGAAAATATTATAATGCACAAACTGCTTCCTGCCTTTTAAATAACTCGCAAACCATTTAAGATCTAGACCTCTTATACCGAGTTATTTTGGAAGTATCTAGTGGTCTATGGTGTCCAAAGCTTTGCTAAGGTCTAGGAAAACTGCCAACGTGTATTCGTTATTGTTGTAAGATAGAAGCAAATAATTAATAAACTATATGACTGCATCAATTGTCGAGTGCTTTTTCCTGGACCCATATTGATATTGAAACCGTTGGAGACAGTAGTCTCATCTAAGCAAAACCCTAGTTGGGTGCCCTTAACCCATATGGGTAGCCTTAATCAGTGGTCTACAGACACGCGGGCGTTGGAAGTCTTCTTCCTGCCACTAGCATGCGCTCTCAGTGTGAAACGAAAGATCGCCTTGATGGTGTGGCCATTCTGCCTTTTAGTTAGAATTGCCATAGACACTTTAACAGACGAACCCCAGAGCACTTCACCATAGCACAATACGTGAGCATCCCCCCCCCCCGGCCCGAAAAAAAAAAAAAGAAAGAAAATCCCATCCGAAAGCCAGCTGGACCACTCAATAGGGTAGAAGTTTTTAAACCTTTGACAACACAGCTATTCATTTCTGTCATGAAATGAGCCACCTGTTGTGTATAGTATTTACGTCAATCATGCTAATATTCTGTATTTCCACCAGATAATTGTTTTCGATTATTCCACTGGAAATGTCATTCTCGGCAGCCTTAAATTGTGTCGCACAAGGGGAAGCCTGATAGCAATCTTCTATAGTAGTTGTCTTGCATGACGCGAGTTTAGAAAATTTGGAAACAAAGACGGTCATCAAAATGATATCCACAAAAATGTTAATGTACCTGCTACTTTTGATGTGCTGTGAAATACTCCTGCTTCTTCGTTTTTCGCCAAAAGAGTATTTTCTTGCACACGTGATGCGGCCTAAATGGATGGAGAAGTCGACATCCGAAGCAGGCCTGATGTCGAATAGCAACAATAGCATAACTGACGAACACATTAATATTAAGGATACAAAAGACGTCTATAGTGGAAAATATCGTAGAAGCAAGCGAGCAGACAGGTACAATGTGTTGTTAATCGTGGTGGACGACATGAGGCCCGATATGGAATGTTTTGGTAAGAATCAATTTAAAGTATACACCCCAAATATAAATCGACTAGCTAAGAAGAGCCTGGTGTTACGTCAAGCGTACACACAGTACGCCAGTTGCGGACCCAGCAGAACGACCCTCCTCACAGGCAGGAGGCCAGACACCCATCGCCTGTACAAAAACACTGACGCGAATCACTCAAAGACCAATTTCACTAACATATTTGCATATTTCAAGAGACATGGGTATAAGACGTACAGCATCGGGAAAACATTCCATTATCATCCAAAGAGTCCCTGGCCGACAGATACAGATAGCTGGTCTGAACCTCCTCAGCTAGCAAATGCAAAGATGGGGACCCCCTACTGGAATAACACTCGTCGTCTCTGGAGATCAGTTTCCCGAGAAGCAAGAAAACAACACCCGCTATCTGATGACTATATCCTGGAAGCAACCTTGAATCGCCTGAGGCAAGTTGGGGACACTGGGCATCCTTTCTTTATCGGAGCGGGATTTGTTCAAACTCACACACCGGTATTTTCCCTGGAAGAGTTCAACAGGTACTATCCTTTAGGGAACGTGACATTACCAAGCAACATCAGGCAAATACGTAATTTACCCGATTTGGCTAAACTGAAAAAACACGAGTTTTCTTGCTACGTCCTACGGCTTAACCCGGATGCACTGGCAGTAAAACGCTGCCAAGAAAAAAAGCATCTGAAAGGGGCGATATTTCGCCAAGCATACCTGAATGCCGAAACTTATGTAGATTCACTGATTGGAAAACTTCTGAAAGAGCTAGACGTCTTGAAGTTGAACGATAATACCATCGTAGTTTTTTTGGCTGACCACAGTTACATGTTGGGGGAAAACACTCTGTGGTTAAAGGATATTTTGTTAGATGATGCAGCTCGCGTGCCTTTGCTTATTCATATTCCGCAACAGACTGACCAGGGCATCGTCAGTGACAGATTGGTAGAGCTGGTGGATGTGTTCCCTACTCTGGTGCAGGCTGCCGGTCTGCCAGCCATCCCTATGTGCCCTAAATATGGATCAATCCACACTGATCTGTGTCACGAGGGAATGGATTTCACACCGCTTACACAATATCCTAACTTACAATGGAAGAAGGCGGCGTTTACACAAAGAATACACAAGTATGGAAAGACCTCGAAACATACTAGTGTCATGGCGTACTCTGTTCGCACTGAACAATACAGATATACTGAATATTACATCGAATACAGCACTCGACCAAATATGGTGTCTCGTATAGGTAGCGTATACACCAGAGAACTCTATGACCATACAACTGAAACCCTGGAGACTTATAATAGTGCCGGGAATTCTAGCTACAGACCTGTGATGGAAGAACTGAGCAAGCTCATCCATGGCGGCTGGAGAGGTGCCTTACGGTAGATATAATCTTAAAATAATTCTCCTGTGATTAAATCTACTGTGTGACCATTTCCATGTGAACGATATTGCACTTGCAAACTATAAAACAGAATTTTCAGGTAAATTCAAGATTTGGATGCCAATTTTGGAAAAAAAAAGACGGAACCACTGAAGGTTTTAGTCTACGGACAGCGGATTTTATAAGATATACGTTTACTAGCAACCGGAAGTTCAATTTACACACAGTTGTTTCTCGGGTTTCCGAGATACAAATATATTTTCAAACTTACCATATTTTGGGTATTAAACTTGGTTACAGAAATTACATGTGCTATCTTTACACCAATGGTGTCGAAAGTAAGCTTATTTTCGTTCTACGGCAGTTGTTACAGACATGCGGGTCGATTTTCAAAATTGCCATATTTGGGCATGACACTTAGCATTTAAATAATGTTCCAGAGGTGATATATGTACTCCATCTCTCTCTTCACTGAAGGGTCGCAATTGAGCGTATGTTTGTTCAGTGATATCCAAGATATAGGCCAATGTTCAAAATAGTTGTCATATTGATCACCCGCAAATTGAACTCGTGCTGTAGGGACATCGGTTAGCAAGATAGAACATTTTCGCATTAATTAGACTAATTAGCTAGGTTAATAAATTGGTATTATTACCACATTCACATAGGTTTCTTCTAGCATCCATGGGTCGTTGTTGTTCTGCAAAGGTTGAAAGTGCTACGGTCAACAGGTCTTGATATATCAGGTCTAAAAAAACTAAGAAGAACAAAAGAAACGCAAAGAGGTCTGCATTTGCATGCAGATCTAAAGATCCGCATTTTTATACATATCTAATTATATGGATTGTGGAATAATGTGAGTTCAGCTAGCTGTTTTTGGAAAGAACAGTCGACCGGAAGATAGTGGAACAAGCGTGGATATGCTAAACTGTAGATATTCAGTTTGTAATAATGCTCATATGGGAATTATTAACATTATGATAGAGAATGGGAATTTTAGCAGAGCTGTTGCTGTGACATTGGTAGTACAGAGAGTGGTATAGGGAGTGGAAAGAAGAGGAGAATTTGTTTGGTGATTAGTTGATAGAAATACAAAAATGCTATCAGTATGCGTTTTTTTGTGTTGAAACTTGTGATTATTATCGGATCTAATAACGTCAGAAAAAGCACCTCTATAATGTAATTGTGTAACGTCATGCACACGTACTAGTGTATATACGTAAGTATATAGCACTTGTCATGCCAGCGAGTCCCTTATACTGTGCTCATGCACTACCACTGCCTCAATTACTACCACAGTGACTGTTATTGCTCCTGCTCCTCATTCTCCTCATCCTCCTCCTCCTGCTGCTCCTTCTACTACTACTACTATACCACCACCTCAATTACTACCGCTGTTACTGCTCCTCCTCTTACTACTACTCCCCCTTCTCATTCTGCTGCTGCTCCTCCTCCTCCTCCTCCTCCTACTACTACTACTACTACTGCTGCTGCTGCTGCTGCTGCTGCTGTTGTTGCTGCTGCTGCTGCTGCTGCTGCTACTACTACTACTACTGCTGCTGCTGCTGCTGCTGTTACTACTATTCCTCTGCGTATACTATATAAGGTCTGGACTGCCCTCGTCCCCCACGGGTACCAGGGGCCGTATGGAAGTATGAAGACACAAAGAGTCGTCAGTCGGCCATCTATCATTGCCTCCCTGGATACCGGCATGTTACTGGGGAGCTGCAGAAAACATGTCACCGTGTATCCAGACTGTGGCTACCGGAAACGGAAATCGTTTGCTCAGGTAAATAGTAAACATTGCTTTTTTCGTGCGCGTTTTCATAAATCAGTTGTACTTCTTTGTGCAATTTCATGGACCAGAGCAGGGTTATAAATTCCGACTTAACTGATTCCCATGGTTTCCATGAGTTGACATAGGTGCAAAATGCGTGCCACTTGCCCATTAGTATAAAAAAGATAGCTCAATAAAGTTTGTCTGGAGTTTCGATGCTCTTCCAGGAGCAGAAAATAATGAATACATTCACAAAAATAAAGCAGCTTGAAATTGGATACCTTTGTTGTCCAGGACAAAATTTAGTACTTGTGTACTAGTCACATGGATAGCTTATTTTTGACTGTTTATTTTAGACATGACAGAATCCGAGAAAGAAGAGCGTGAAGCCGAAACAGACCAAACAACCACCTTGGCCTCATTTGGCTGGACAGAATCCGACTCCCGACCTTCCACTATCGTCACCGGAACAATGTTAGGCTTGCTGTGCTGTGTGATCCCGATAGCAGCCATTATCGTTCTGGATCTGCCAGCCCTACACAGGGATCTGTCTCGGATGATATACAATGTCACCGGAAAAGAAAAGTACAATTCAAAGAAGAGAGGTCAAAAATCCCACAGGAAGAGAGCCCAAGAGATCAGGAAGGCAGATAAACCAATCCAGGAGAGAGGACGTGGGCCCTGGACAGCTAAAGTTGAAGAGAGTGAGGTCTGAAACGAGATTTATTGAAAAATGTTGCAACTGGGTTTTGACTTTTACCGACTTGGCCTTCGTCTTGAGCGATAATGGATAAGAAAACCTGAGCTCCCAATAGATTGTACGAAATCAGCTAACATACGAGACCATCTGTACCATGATGGAAATATAAGAGAGTAATTTTAGTCTGTTGGACAATTCTTTTGTACATTATTAAAAAGGTCATTTGACTTCTGCACAAACCATAACTGACATTGATGTCACCGTCATTTCACTTTCTAGTCGTTTGAGATATACCACTTTGGCACTGTTAGTATAGTTTGCTGCAAAGCTTATTGCGCAGGTATCGTTAGTTATATATATTTCATTCTCTCTCTCTCTTTCTCTCTCTGTACCCATCTCTCTCTCTGTGTGTGTTTGTGTACGCATATCTCTCTCCCCTCTTTCTATATCCCCCTGATATGCTATTAAATTTAACAAAAACAATGAGTTTAATATTTAAGCTTAAATTAAAGTGTTTTATTGCAATGTATCACTTTTTTGCACTTTTGCACCTATGCAAATACCTTCAAGTATTCTGTGACATTTAGCAATCGAAAGTTAATAGTATTTGCTGAAGATGTTATGTACGGAAATGTGTCCATAATATGAGTTCCCCATCTTTCCTGATGTTCGTTTCTACAATCCTATGGTTGTTCTTTGTTCATGTTTTATATTTATATTAGTATTCGTTGTCTTTGTATTTACTGTGGCATTGTATTTTAATCAATGTACTTGTAACATTTGTATAAAGACAACACACCCGTTAAAGTAAATGTTTGTTTTAACGTACGGGGCTAATCATGTATATTGAACAATTATTTGATATTTTTTTCTTTCAATCATCTAACGATGATACCAGTTTTTCTCCGCGGCGACTCCGCATTGCATCTGGGTTTCGACATGTTTCACGTTTGCCAACATTAACATGCCATACGGTTTCAGCATTACCTGTTTTTACTAACATGTAGCATTCAATATAATCATCTTTCTGTAATACAATGGATAGTGGAATTGCTAACGTTCTATATAAGTGCATCTGAACTTCATGTATTGTCATGAGGACTGAGTTATCTCTGCGTTGCCCTTCATGTATAAATGCTCGATGCGTTGCTCTTCAGGTGCAACGCAAGGTCGGCTGTGCTTTGTATTAAAATGCTGCATTGTCGCATGCATTGTATCGACACCTTATTCCAAAGTTACATCTGAAGTATCCTCTGACAATCGAACAGAATTTGGAAGAGCCTTTGTATCCCTTTTATCGACCGTATGTAGTTTTACATAGTACTGGTATGTTAAAATACTTTTAGCGGACACGTTAGGAGCGGGAACATGTTAAATTATATCATTACACATCATGCGCATTTTGTGCCCAGATATCTTGGTTGAACTTAATTTAGATCAAGTTTAATTATAAGAATATTACAATTCCAGCAAAGGCTGAGGCCCAGCAGCTATGCAAAATAATTAAATTTGTGCTACACCTTAAATGTTGCAACATATTACTGTTTTAATGGCTACAATAATACATATTATACAAATATATATATATGTTGAATTGCTGGATTTACGCATTACATTTACATATTGAAGACATTGTTGTTATTTGTTGCCACGTCGTTATGGATACAGATTTGGCAAACAAAATTGCAATAAGTGTAATGGACGAGATGGGGTAATTTTCGATATAAGGTAAGAAAAAATCAAATGTTAACAAACCTAAAAAAGTATTACCATTGACAGGAATACCGGTGATCAATGACAATTGGGTGGAATGAGAGAAAATTGGATTACCGTAAAGACGTGAAACCTCGACACCAACTCCCGACACCATTGCCATGTAACGAGAAACGATATATCTTGTAATAACATTAAATCGTGCCCATGACATTCCTAATTAATGACGTTGATAAATGGCACCTTAACATCGGTTGATGAGTTTGTTATTTTCTTGAATAAAGGATTTCGGATTACATTTGTCTTTATCTTGATGTTTGAGTCTTATATTTCCTTTCATGGCTACATCTTTCTGCCAACAAAATTTGGATATCACTTCTGCGTAACCCCAACTTCCGACAATACAGGCCCAGATTGACCTTAACCACCAGTAGATGATAATAGATAAGCATAACAACATAGACCTACCAATAAATACAAGTCGCTCTAAGCTACTCGCGGTTGCAGAAGAAATTTAATTCCAAGCCTAAAAACACCATCATCCTCTTCCAACCTTGCTACTGCTGCTCCCGCTACTCCTGTTGCTTTAAAAGGCTACTACTACTACTACTACTACTACTACT
>JAAUYG010261482.1_pt1 | contig 12016 bp, 7 predicted proteins | sample 7278091 | NCBI WGS metagenome assembly JAAUYG01 (sample SAMN14350201, study PRJNA611818) | marine sediment metagenome | isolation source: surface marine sediment (0.6m) | place: French Polynesia: Moorea | collected 2018-08 | reverse complement strand
TCCAGGTGCTGGTGGGGGTGGGGGTGGGGTGCTGCTGCTGCTGCTGATGATGATGATGATGATGATGATGATTATGATGCTGCTGCTGCTGCTGCTGCTGATGATGATGATGATGATGATGATGATGATGATGATGATGATAACGACTACTTTCCGTTCCAGAATACGGGCAGTATGGAAAACCCTGGAGTAGGGATCCAGGCCCCGCCCTATGCGATGGCGGCCCCTCCATATCAGCGCCAAGCACCGCGTGTCTGGAACCTCTACAAGTCTGGCACAGCCAAAGTCCTGGGCGGGATCCAGATCGCAGTCACCCTCTTCATGCTGATCCTGATGGGGGTGGGACTTGGGATCCACAACGCCTACATGGGGTGGTTCGACTGGAAGATGGTTCTACTGGGGGCACCGGTTGGAATCCTGTCAATCCTGGTAAGTTAATACAACATCCGGGTACGAAAGAACGATACAATGGGGAGCTGAAAATCAGAGACATCCAAGGGACCATGAAAACTCTCCTGAATTCAGAGGTTGTCTTACTTCTCAGTTTCAATACTATTTCCTCGATAGGATTAGAGACTGACGTAGCCCTACCTGATACCCAGGTTGCCCTTATTTCCCAGGTGGACGTAAGAGAAAAGTGCCAGTGTAGCTGATGTAGGAGCAACTAATCTATTTAGATATTTAGAAGATATCATTTCGCCTGGTTACAGTCAAATCTTATTATAGTAGTAGCTGTGCCCGGGTACATGTGGCCAAAGTACTATACGGCATCTAGGGAGCATTTTGATGAAATTGCATCAGTATTGATCAATGCTCTTATTAGCAAGCCACATTAGTAAGCATTGTTTTTGCCGATGCAGTTATCTTCTTATATTTTATTCTGACCAGAACTTAAATTTGAAGGAAAGTTGAGACATGTTTATTCATAGCTGATAGTGTCAAAGTCACCATACAAAAGTCCAAATAGCTTCTAACATTCCGGATACCTACTGGATTACATTGATCGCCCTAACTATAATTGGGAGACATTCCACAATTAGCCTCTATTAGTATCAAGGAAATCTAAAAACAATACAATAAAATATTTATTACCGAAAGAAACTAACTCTGTCGGTGCTAGGGACTATAGCCACTGGTCAAAAATACTAATAGGTGTCGCTTTCCTTGCACTTGCTGCACCTACTAAATATAAAGTAATACTTCTTGTATTAAGGCGACTGTTTGATGCCTAGAACAGATTTACTTTTTAAATTGCCTTTTAAGCTATTAGGTTAAGATATTCAGTTTTCCTCATACACCATGTATTTAGTTTTATTTGACTGTCACATATGTTTTAACCGTCTACCCCCCACCCACAGTACATATGCTCCGGGGCCCTCGCTCTGACTGCATCCAAACGTAAAACCACGTGCCCAATCACAGCCAGCCTCGTTCTGGCCGTCATTGCCGCGGTGTTTGCTGGGATACATCTCCTCTCCGCCACGTCCCTGGTCGGTTTCCAGGCTCGGGAACTCAGGGAATCTCGCTACTGGTGAGGGATGTCCCCCTTTTACAATTTTACGGTTGCCTGATAATATATTTCCATCCTGCTAAGTACAGCATGAAGTAATCATGTTTGATTTAGAAAGTACACCATTTCAGTTACGTGCATATGTAAAGACAAACATTGCCTGCGATTTGCAATAAGAAAAGCTTTAGCTGTCCCAACAAATCATCAACAAGAAGGATAGAATTCAACGCAAAACATAAAAAAGGAAGAAAGAAGGAAAGAAAAAAAAAGAAAAAAAGAAAGATAAGAAACAAAGAAATAAATAATGAAAGAAAGAGATATTTAAGAAGGTAAAGGAAGCAAAGAAAGGGTAAGGAAGAGACATACGGAGAGAGAGAGAGAGAGAGAGAGAGAGAGAGAGAGAGAGAGAGAGAGAGAGAGAGAGGGAGGATAATATCGGTCATGACGTTCGAGCTAATATACAGATATGATATATTGATATATGTTTCATTTAATAACTATGACCCAGTCTGTTCTATATCAACCCTTATTGTAGATGTCAGTGTGCCATTTTTATTTCTTATTTCATCATGTGTATTGTTTCTTTATGCCTTACAGAAATACAGCAAAAATAAAAGATCTACTATTTTGGGCGCAAATGGTGTCATAAAACCACTTTTTATTATTATATGGTTGTAACTGAATGAATTGAACTGCAAAAGCGAATATGTCAGTGCAATTGTTTCACCCAGTATAAAAATTTTTATGAATAAAATATTTATTAAAAAAAGCAAGATAGAAAGCTACCGTACGGTTTGTCCAGCCCCTGCATTGTTGTGTTCTATACAAACTTATGTTACATTGCCAGCTGCGATCCGTAGACCACAATCAAGCAACTGCAGTTCCCTTTCATGCTTTTGATCTTCTATATTATCTATCCGACCAGGATCTGCGGCACTCCGGACTATGAATGGGTCGATTGGGATGATGACTACTTCGACGACTACTCCGGAGACATGTCTGGAGATTGGTCTGGATCTGCCAGCGGCGTGGAACCCCTCCTTGAGGAATCCGCTGCTGACGACATGGGGGAACCGATGAGACCGCCTGGTGGTGACTATGATGGAGACAGTCACCATGAAGGCCATGAAGGTGACCACGATGGTGACCATGATGGAGAGGGTCGCCATGGAGACAGTCACCATGGAGGGAGTCACCGTGGAGGCGGTCGTCGAGGACACCGCCGTCATCACGACTGGAATAGGGCTGAAGCCGACGAGGACTGGGAGGAGGAAATCGCCTATGACTACGCGAATGATTACTGGGATGAAAACAGGGTGCTGAAGGTGGGTGATGATGATGATGATGATGATGATGATGATGATGATGATGATGATGATGATGATGATGATGATAATGAAGAAGAATGACGACGACGACGACTAAGAAGATAGCCAAGAAGATAGCCGACCCAAGTCTAGGATCATCTATTGTGAGTCCCCGGGGACACTTTTTACCATAATGATTTAGGTTTTCCCGACATCCCGGAAGGGCATATGCCAGATGGCCTGTCAGAAAGTGTCCCCTGGGGCCCATGTAGACGACATCGTTTGATCCTACCAGAATTTACCTATGTACGTCCCGTTGCTTGTTCCAGGGCCAGCTGGCCGTCGCCTGTCTCTTCATGCTGTGTGTGGTCGCTCAGTTTGTAGTGGCTATCTGGATCGCTGTGCTGGCCTGCCGTACTGTCTGCTGTGGACGGGCTGCGGTCAGTATCCCCTCACTAGTAGTAGTAGTAGTAGTAGTAGCAGCAGCAGCAGCAGCAGCAGCAGCAGCAGTAGTAGTAGTAGGGGAGGAGGAGGAGGAGGAGGAGAAAGAGAAGAGGAGGGACAGGAGGAGGAGGAGGAGCAGCAGTACCAGAGCAGTATCAGTAAGAGGAAGAGGAGGAGGAGGAGCAGGAGGAGGTGAGGTAGAAGGAAATTGAGCATCAACTGTTAGTAGTAGAGAAAGAGAAAAAAGCATGACAAAAACAAGGATAAGAGCAGAGAGAGAGAGAGAGAGAGAGAGAGAGAGAGAGAGAGAGAGAGAGAAACATATGCTTGTCAATACGGCTACACCTGTGAGATTAGGGAAAATCAAATATTAGCCTAGATACTTAACGGCATTTGTAAAATTTTCCAGGCCGTTGGGGATGAAAAGGTTCCTGTAACAATGGCCCCTGCCAGCGTCTTGTACCCCAACCAAAACGAGATCAAAGTGCCTCTATCCGGCCCAGTGGTGGTTGCCCCTAGCAACCTGATGGACCAGGCACAGGTTCTGCCTGAAACCAAGGAAAACTGGATCGCCAACGACAGTAAGTGTTAAACTGTAGAGATTTCCCCCCCCAAAAAAAAATAAATAAATAAATAAATAAATAAATAAACAATAAATAAATAAATAAATAATAAAATTTATGCTTTCAAAATCATGAGAAGATGAGAAATCACAACTTAAGTAGCCTTATAGGAGACTGTATTGGGCGTAAACACTGAATACATGTAGCAGAAATCCCAAAATTGCCATAGAGATATCTAAAAAAAAAAAGACATTTTAAGCGGTCCGAATAAATACTCTCCGTCTCAGTGGTAGTCCCCCTCAGTCAATCTCAGGATACCTCTTTTAGTTGAATTATTTTTTTTTGTCTTCAGATGCCATGCCTTACCCTCTAGCGGAAGAGAAAAGGGATTTCGCCTCTCCACCCCCCTCCTATCACCTGGGCAGCGGCTTTCTGACCGATGACGACGCTGAGAAAGCGAGTCTGAAGAACAGCGTCCCCCCTGTCGGGGAATAGACGGCGGAAATCAGCGCCTAAGCCGGATTTCTCGAAAAATAATTTGGGCTATTCTGAAGTTTATGAAAATACTTAAGCCTACTTTTGCATTGTCTGGCCAAAATAAACAATGCGATTGAAAACGTCGAAATACCGCTTAAGTCGACACTTAGTCTTGAATAATGTTTGGGAATATCTTTACGTTTGAATATTTATAATCAGAAAAATAAGAAAAATAAGCTGTCATTGGCTGAGAATACGCCGCAAGTCAAACTGTTTTTATTTTTATTTATTTATTTATTTTTTTTTTATCATGATAGGCCTACGTTTAAAAGAATCGCAGTATCCGGCACAAACAATATCCACCACCTTTAAAAACTTAACTCTAAGAACTGCTAGTGGCGTGAAAGCGCACAACGGGCATTGGGGGTAAACCCGGGTTGTATGATACTAGCTGGTATTTCATTTGCACTGATGATACTTGAAACTGAATCATGTCTATTGCATGGTGAATGATAGTGATTACACCTTGAGTGGACTTATATATGCATTTCGGATATTTTTGGAAAGTTTGTACACACGTCTTTGAAAAACATATATATTACATGTGGTTTTAAAGTCTGGTGTTATATTTAGCGTTAATTGTTGCTTGGTTTGGCAATTTTCTGTGCGCCGAGTCAATTCGCCCAGTTGTGATGCGACTCAAAATTTGCGTATAAAGTAATTGCCATAAACTGTACAAAACTGCGATAAATACTCCCTGCTATATACTTATCAAATCTGTTGTAATTATACACAATACTAACTTCTTCAAGCGCTTGTATTACCACTCATTACCTGTGTGGGGTTGCTGTGTTGATGTAAGCCTTACTATATGTGTACATGATGTACCCTGTACGAAATGATAAGAGCCAAGGCAATAAGTTCTCTTTAAAATACTGCAAAACCCCACCAAAATAACTATACATGTAGTGTTGTTTTAAAGTGACGCTTGGTGTGGTGTAGATATGAACCTTAAATACTTATGTTATTTTAAATGGTAGAAATTATGTACGTGCCATACCTACAGTAATCATTGCGATAGAAGTTCAAAATCAAATATTAAACGTTAAGTAAAGCATTCAATCTCATTATATTTGAATTTCGATAATGCGCCCGTATATTCGGACGCCAAACGCCGATTTTTTTTACTTTTTTATACATGTGATGTGTGCATAAAGTTACAAAAAAAAAAAAAGAAAACACATTCCTGGTTGTCCTACGAACGCTGTAGGGGTACTGCAGTACTTTGACGATCGTTTCTGTAGTACTGACAAGATTATGGCTCTGTTTTGTGTCACAGTTTTTTGACGTTTACGCTTGTGTTTGTCGTTGTCAGCCGTTCTAATATAATACTCGGTGACATTTAGCAGAGCCTGCATTCCTGCCCGGTTTAAAAACTGTGGCATGCCTTTATTGCATTTTCACACGACATGCTTGTTTCGCTTACGCACATCTTTATGAAATAAAGGTTTTTGCTATTGTCTGGAGAGCTGTGCTTTTTCGTGCAAGAAGTGACAAAAGCCTTCACACCACGATAACAAGCGGCCTGTATAGGCGTATATTGTGCATAGAGATCGATACAGATCAATTTTCGCGCCCTACCTCACAGTAGTAGTAAGATGTTTTTTGTAGATTTGAAGTTTCCATGACCAAATATGCATCATCTAAATCCCTTCCCCAAAACCGTATAGTAGTATCCCGGAGTATTATAGATATCTTCGCATGTGTTAAATCGCCATATGTGTCAAATGCCGATCTTTCTCGTGAGGTGTACTTTTGACTTGGATATTGTCTGCAGAAATAACATTTTTTGTATCTCCAGAATATTTTGTTTTCTTTTTTGTTATGATTTTTTGGAAATTTCCGATTTTTTAGTTTTACATGATTGTTAGCAAAGGTAATGCGACACGGGCGTCCGTTGTCCGTTCGCCAAACCAAGCGTTTTCACATGCTCCACGAACGTTGTTGCTGCTGGTGGCGGTGGTGGGGTGTTTAATTTTTAAATTTGGCTAAAGCTATAGCTAGGCGATTTGAACATTTCAGTTTTAGTCAATGGCAATATTAAATATTGCAATTATCTGGAAAACGGCTCACCATAGAACGAAACGGACTGAAATTCGGGACTCGAGGGTAGGCTACATGTAGTATGGCGTAGGTCGCTATTCTCGATATTACCCCTATATCGATATTTGTATATTTTATCTATTAATATATGCACACATACAGATCTATGTTTGCAAAAAAAAACACAAACACGTTGCCTTCAATTGATGAGAAATTATGGCCCTCAAAAATAGCTACCTCCTAATAATTCAATACGAAATTTCATATCATTTTCAGACAATATAGTGGGTACCAAACATTTGTGGATTAAATAGAATTGTTTCGTATGGCCGAATTTATTGCTGTTGAGTTTTTTTCTTTAGTATAGTTTCTTCCTGATAATAATATTCATAATTTTCTTAATTCCACCCATGCAAATAAAATATTGAGAATAGGGGTCTACTACTTCAAACAAGAGGCCCAGGGTCTTGATCTTCTGCTTGGTCACTTGCCAGATAGGAACAAGTTAGGTCTGTGCCTCACTGCCATATAGCTTCTCCCTATATGTAGTTTAGATAACCCATATGTGTCTTACTAGTGCTCTTAAGTTCTAAATTTGACTCCGTTTCACTCTACGGCTAGCTGTTTTCGAGTCACAAGCCATTTTGAGTTAAGTGCACCAAATAACCCCAAATTAAACTTGAGCCCTACAATGTCAAAGATACCCTATATGTATGTTACTCTCAGAGTCCCAAATTTCACCCCATTTTCCTCTACGACCAACCATTTTCGAGATACAAAATTGTTGATAATCGAAAATGCACCAAACGACCTCAGAAAATTACGTTGAACACTTAACAGTGAAATGTACCCTGTATACATTAAACACCTGCTTCCAAGATCCAAAATTTTGTCCTTTTCACTCTACCATCTGCCGTTTTAAGATACAAAGTTGTTGAAAATCAGCAAAGTCGGAAATGCACCGAATGACATCAGACTTATCTTGAACATGTAACAATCAAAATTACTCCATATATACTAAGTGCCTACACTCGAGGCCAAAAATGTTCGTCCGTTTTGCTCTACGACCTGCTGTTTTCAAAATACAAGGTTGGTGAAAATCAGAAATTTCAGAAATGTACCGAATGAGCTCAGACTGACTTTGAAGTCTTAACAGTCAAAAGTACCTCATGTACACTAAGTAACTACCCCTGATGCCAAGTTTGAGTCTGCTTTGCTCTACGACCAACTATTTTTGAGATACAAGGTTGTCGGAAATTGGAAATGCACTGAATCCCGTGAGACTGATTCTGAACACTTAACGGTAAAAAGTGCCCTATATGCAATAACTACTTACCCATAAGGCCCACATTTTGGTCCGTTTTGCTCTACGGCCAGCTATTTTCAAGGTTCTATAAATCCCGATTGACTACCATGTTAAATGTCAAAAAAAATATTGTCAAAAATTCAAAATTTCAAATTTCACAATTACTTTAACAACTTTGGTAGTCACGCTCCCCAGGAGTATACATGGATTTGGGGGATCAAATCTGGTACGTGTATACTTTAAGAGCAGATATCGTTTGAAATGTTTACGCCCATGTGGTCCCGTGTCAACAAAAGCAAAAAAAAATGGCAAAATCCAAAATTTGAAATTTCACAATTTTTTGAACAACTTTGGTAGACAACCTCATTTGAGAATGCATTATTTGTTGGGAGTGAATCTGGTGCGTACTTTCAGACGAGATGTCGTTTGAAACATTTAATCCCATAGATCCCATGTTAACGAAAATAAAAAATTGTCAAAAAAATAAAAAAAATAAGAATGTTGAAAGCAAAAAAAAATTTCTGGAGATATGGTGGATGGGTATTTTTTCCGAAAATATGGGGTTAATTTTCATGACGGTTTCTGAGAAAACGGGTTTTACAGAGTCGATAGACGGACGACGGACGGACGGATAATGGACGCCTGAGTGATGACAATACATGTAGCTCTGCTGTGCAGTAGCACAAAGCAAGGTTAAAAACCACTATTCCGTATGAATGTTTAAATTCAAGAACCGTCCATGGTAATATATGTTAAATTGAAGTAATGTTGCCAATAAATAATTATTTATACCCTATATATTTACTTGAAACAAAACAAAATCGATTTTGCCTCTGTCTAGTCTAAATACGTAGACTAATTAAAGTCTTATTATATCGAGAATGGGAGCCTCTGTTGTAGAACATACATGGGGGACCTTTGACTTCATAATGTTCAAGGTCATTTTAGGGTCATTCGGTGCACTTGCGATTTTTCAGAAAGTAAGATTTACAAAGCTCTGTGCCTTCTCAGTTGTGATTCTTTTTGAACCAAACTTCTCACAGTTCCCTAAGCAAGTCTACACACAAATTATATCTTGGAAATTTGAAATTTCAAATTTGCATTTTAAAAAAGTTTGAAATTTAACGCTACGGCTAACATGGCCTAAGGGAAAATGAACAATTGCAAATATCTTGGAAATTGCTTATCATAAATTGAAGCCAATAGGGAGTATTTGGCGCCACAAATGCGTAGTATGAAAAATCGGTTGCATTCAGAAGCCAAACTACCTTCATCATATGAATACCCTTTAAGGGCTCTACATGGGTCCAAATAATTTATGTTATATCACACGTCACTTATTATTTTTCCCTATGTCCCCATCCCAGTTTTTATAAGACCTTGCCGTCACTTTCTACAGTTTTTATATAAAAGGCCACGTCGGATTTCTACAACTTTCAAAGTGGCCGTGTCGCACTTCGTTTTTACCCATGTAGAGCCCTCCTTTATTGCGACAAATAAAAGCTCCGCCAATCGTAAGATGCCCCTGTTTTCGCGCCTTTACCCTTCTTCCGGGTATTTTCGGAAAATGTTCCCGCCAAGGGTTCAAAATACTCTCTATTGCATAAAACTTGGGTCCCGGGGGTTTGTATTTCTATGTATGTGTATTTGGGTTCGTGAGTATCGTGGTATAAGTTAAGTAAAGTAAATACATGTACACTGATCTTGGGTAGAAAATATAAGATTCTTAGTCCATTGGACGTTAGTCCAACCTAGCCAAGCCAATGTGCATACATTAGATAAATATTTATACCAGCTTATCAAGACATGCAGAGGATTTGCTAATAATATTATCTGAATATATGTCCCCGACGCATTATAACAGTGGAGAAGCAGTTCTGACTTAGTATGTATTAATATGCTTTGCAAGTAAATACGTTTTGTACTTAACAAATATTTTTGTTTCTTGAAAAGTCTCAAAAGTCACGATTTATTGTGGACTATAGATGAGTACACAGAAAAAAAGCTTTGTTTCGTTTAAGTAATGCGTGGGTTAGCTTGTGTTTTGTACTGGTCATGTGGTGGATTTGCTCATTTCGGGTGAAACGCTCACTGATAGGCACTGGGCAGTAATGTAATTTTTGTTGTACATGCATTTGCTTTAAAATCAATCATTGAGGTAGGTCGTGAATCTTGAGAACATGCTGTATTTTTAAATTGGCAGGGTGTGGTCTAAATAATGCGCCTTTGCAACACAACGTACAATGTTTTTCTCCAGTTTTTTCTATTTGGGTTACAATACCGGGTGCCTTTATTTGCGTGCCCCCGAACCTGAACTGCATACGTTATGTGAGGAATAGTGCAAAGTATTAAGATTTTCTCGATTCACCACTTTCCTCATACCACACATTAATGCAAGAGACTTTGACATCTTCGATATAACGTTATCTATGTGATCTAGTGTTCAAGGTTTCATTAATAAGAACCCATAAAACTTTTTCGCCTATCCTTAGTTCCCAGTCGTCTCTTAATATGTTTCTCTTGTTATTATAAAATATTATACACTTTATTTTACCTGCATTTGTAGAGAAATCCGTTTGCATGGAACCATTTTTTCCATTATTTTCAAGCCATTTTATGCACCTAAAGATTTCAGCCAAGTGTTGGTGTGTGACAAACATCGTAGTATCATTGCCAAATACCAACGGTATTTTTGCGTATTTTAAAAACAAATCGTATTTATACCACTCGTTTATATAAAAAAAATGAAGCGGTCCCACAATTAAAAAGAAGTGGTCCGAGACCGCCTCCCTTTTTATGGGGGTACCAGTGAAAAACGTATGGTGTACTTTTGATCTTTCAGTGTTCAAGGTCATTTGGGGGATCATGCGGTTCAATTATCTCAAATTGGTCTGTCCTAGCTCGAAAACAAATTGCCATGGAGCAAAACAAATTGAAATTAAGACTCGGAGCTAGTAGAACAAAATATAAGGTGTCTTTGACCTTGTAGTGTTGATGATCATTTTGGGGTTATTTACATGTGTCTCAAAATGTCGTGTAACGTGAGAACAGCTGGCCATAGAGTCAAACAGATTAACTTGGGGACTCTAAAACTACATGTAGTATTACATATATTGGGTACCCTTGACCTTGTAGTTTTCGGGGTCATTTTGGGGTCATTCAGCCATTTGGTCACAAAGTGGTCTGTAACTCAAAACACCTTACCGTAGAGCAAAATGGATTGAAATTTGGGTCTCGAGGATAGTAGAACATATATATGGGTATCGTTGACTATGTAGCTTGTAAGGTCATTTCGGAGTCATTTAGTGCACTCAAAATTGCCTGTAACTTGCAAACAGCTGGCCGCAGAATGAAACGTATTTGAATTTATGACACAGTGGCAGTAGTAAAACATATATGGGGTACCTCTGACCTTGTTGTGTTTAAGGTCATTTGGTGCAATCATCTCAAAATCGCCTGTAACACGAATTTCAAAACGGCTCTCAGTAGCGTGAAGGGGATTGAACTTTGGCACTCATGGGTAGTAGAACACATATATGAGGTACCTTTGACCCCCTAGTGTTCAAGGTGGCCATTTGTGGTCATTTGGTGCACTTGAGATTGCTCTGAAAGGACCATTTTCAAAACACTCTGCCTTCCCAGTTATGTTTCTTTTTCAAACAGACTTTTTATTGGTGTTCCCTGCGACAGTCCACACAAGACATACATCTTGAAATTTTGAATTTCAAATTTAAATTTGTTTGAAAATATTTAAATTTAACAATGTAGCCAACACGGAACAACCTTTTCGAGATACAAGGTGGTGTAAATCAGAAACGCACCGAAACCCTTCAGAACGACCTTAAACATTTAAATGTCAACAGTGCCATGTATACACCATGTACACTAAGTTCCACGACCGGCCATTTTCGAGATACAAGGTTGTTGAAATAGGGAAAATCGAAAATGCAACAAATAACCTTGGAATGACCTTGAGCACATAATGGTCAAAAGTACCCTGTACTTATTCCGGAGGTCCAAATTTTGGTCCATTGCACCCTACAACCAGCTGCTTTCCAGATACGAGGTTGTCGAAAATCGGAAATGCACCAGATGACCTACCTCAGACAGACCTTGAACACTTAACTGTAAAAAGTACCCTGTATCCACTAAGTACTAAGTACTTACCTGAGGCCTAGCTTTGTCCTTTTTTTTTTTTTTTTTTTTTTTTTTTTTTTAAAACCAAATAGGTTTTGGGGTTTTTTTTTACCCGAATTTAAAACACCCCGAGTGGCGGCGGGGGGCGCCGCCCCCGCCGGCCGACGAC
>JAAUYG010189018.1_pt1 | contig 12016 bp, 10 predicted proteins | sample 7278091 | NCBI WGS metagenome assembly JAAUYG01 (sample SAMN14350201, study PRJNA611818) | marine sediment metagenome | isolation source: surface marine sediment (0.6m) | place: French Polynesia: Moorea | collected 2018-08 | reverse complement strand
TACATCAGCGCGCCGGTAAAATAGTAAACAAATGCTTCAATATCCTCACGAAGCAAATCAAGGAAGAACTTAGACATATTTTATTTCCTTTAGTTCAACCCCCACCACCGCCCCCCCCCCTCATTTTTTTTTCATTTTTTTTTTCACAATTAAGATATGTCTGGTTAAGCAAACAAGTAGCGCAAGGCAGTGGAGTGAAAGATAAAAGTGAAAAGGACCGGATTTGAATCAACGACCAATGCATCTGAAATCTTACCTCTCTGCCCGGCCTCTCGGCCAATGCCACGACATCAAGTTTTCCAAACCCGGAAGATCCACGCAAGGTGCGTACGAATTAAACAAGGGTGCTTACTAAGACGTGATAAGTATGGGCTGTACCTTGTTAAATGATTGCAGTGGCACTTGGGCCAAGGTGGTGGAGACAGTAAAAGTCACTTTAAAAGTCAAGTCGCGCCCAGGTCAAGTGGACCTGTGTATAATTTTTCCAAGTGGAAGACCAGATTACATGAAACTTTACAGTCGGGGGTTACCCGGCCAGCATTTTACTAACTCCTGTTCAACTGCGGATGCAGAGTAAATGTATTAAGATGGTCTCAAATTGGAGCAGTTGTTGGCGGGCGGCTGTGTGCTTTGGGAAGGTACAGTTCTGACGTAACCCAACACCCCGTATCTGAGGGGGGGGGGGGATAAAATAAGTTGAGCGGCCCCATTGGTTGACATCGCTGCATGCACACGTCTTAATTAGTCTAAATTATTAACATGTTTTTGCTGCTGTGCAGTTTACAGATATTGGATAAGACGTGCAACAACAGATTTGTAAATTTTTAGCTCTGCTTGACTGTGTCAGCAGAGCTAATGCCGCGGCGGCGTCCGTCCGTCGTCGTCCATAAACGCGTTTTCTCAGAAACCATCAAGCTAATTAATGGCAAGTTAGATATCCACTATTTCCGCAGAATATTTTTTCCATTTGTCAAAATTTTGGATTTTTGAATTTTAACGACTATTTTTCATTTTCGTTAACATCCTATAGGAGTGAAAATTTCAAAACGCTACTCCTCCCACGGTTATAGTTGTTTTTTTGGGTTTTTTTCAAAAAAAAATTTTTTTGAATATTTCCTCATATAAGTTTGAAAAAAAAAAGATAGAAATTTTCATTAACATATAGGACCCTATGGGGGTCATTAACATTAACATATAGCACATAACATTTTCATTAACATATAGGACTCCCATATGGGAGTGAAGATTTCATAACGTTACTCCTGCTACAGTTATGATTCTTTTTCGACCAAACTGTTTTTGGATGTTCCCTGCGGCAGTCCTCACAAAAGTTACCTATTGGGATATTGAAATTTCAAAAATAATTTATTTTTTTTTAGAGAAAGAGGGATTGAAACAAGAGACCCATGGACCTTGATGCTCTGCATGATAACACTGACAAAAGCAGTAAGCACATTGTCATGTATGAGAAACAAAAGCATCAAAAAACCCCAATATCATATTGAATGCTACAAGGTCAAATTAACCCCATTTATGTTTTACGAATGTCACAAAGTCATAAAATTTATTCCCTTTCGCTCTATGGCCAACCATTTTCGAGTTACAGGCTATTTTGAGACCAGTGCACCGAATGAGTCAAAATGACATTGAATACTAGAAGGTCAAAGATACCTCATATACATACTACAACTATCCCCGAGTCCCAAATTTCACTGTTTCGCTCTACGATTAACCATTTCAAAGATATTGGCATTTTGGGGTCATTGAGTGCACTTGTCTCAAATTGGCCTGTAACTCGAAAACAGCCGGCTGTAGAGCAAAATGGAGTAAAATTTAGGGCTCGGGAGTAGTTGTAACATGCATATGGGGTACCTTTGACCTTTTAGTGTCCAATGTCATTTTGGGGTCATTTAGTGCGCTTGTCTCAAAATGGCCTGCAACTTGAAAACGACTGGCAGTAGAGCTAAATTTGAGACTTGGGGTACTTGTAGCATGTATATATAGGGTACCTATGACCTTTTAGTGTTCAAAATCATTTTGGATTCATTTTGGTGCACTTCTCTCAAAATGGCATGTAACTCGAAAACGGCTAGCCGTAGAATGAAAACGGAATTAAATTTGGGACTCGGGGGTAGTGATACAACATATATGGGGTACATTTGATCTTTAAGTGTTGCGGTCATTTGGGGACCATTCGATGCATTTGTGTCAAAATAGCCTGTAACTCGAAAACGACTGGCCACAGAGAAAAAAATAGTGAAATATGGGACTTTGTTAAATGTATAAGGCGTGCCTTTGACCTTTTAGTGTTCGAGGTCATTTGGTGCACTTGTCTCGAAACAGCCTGTAACTCGAAAACGGCTGGACGTGGAGCGAAACGGAGTGAAATTTGGGGACCAGTGGGTAGGTGTAGCATACATATGGGATACCTCTGAGTGTTCAATGTCATTTTGGGTTCATTAGCTGCACTTATTTCAAAATGGCTGTCGACATAACAGCCGGCCTTGGCGCAAAAAGGACTTAAATTTGGAACTGTATGACGCTAGTAAAACATAAATGGTGTGGCTTTGATCTTGTAGCATTCAACGTGATTTTTGAGGTTATTTGGTGCATTTGCTTGTCATACATGACAACGTGCTTTCTGCTTTTTTGTCAGTGTTATCAAGCAGAGTGTAGAGTCCCACGGGCCTCTTGTTTTGTATTTCCATGCATTTGAACAAAATGTATTGTTGAACAGTATGACTCAGGGGAAACCACAACCAAAATTTAAAAGAAATCCGTGGATGGGGAACAGATAATTGCCACAGGACGGACGAATTTCGATTTCACATGTCAAACACTGCTAAATATTTGCCAAGAAATTTAATAGGCAGCCAGACACACGCCCGACCCATGCTGTTATGACTTACGACCACCTCAAGAGTGTCACGGGATAGGTTAGAGAAAAGTCCAAACCGGTCTTTAAGCAATGAATATACAACGAGTGTCAAGGAGATCAGCTGGTTTGTATACTTTTAATATTTTTCTAGACTATCTGGTCTCTAGAAAAATACGGTTCCAAATGACCTTTAAGCAAGGAAAATGCAATGGTTGCCAATGCGATTAGTTAACTTAGATTCTTTTCTTAACTTAAGATTCTTCTAGAGACTAACCCCAGAACAGTTTTCCAACATTTACTAACTGTCCCGAATACAGAATTCCACACTGTCTTGTGAGACCAAACTGTAATGGGTCTGCACATTGAACTTATTTTTTTAGCTCTGCTTGACTTTGCCAGCAGAGCTACCGTCGGGGCGCAGACGTCCATCCGTTAACTCAGATTTCTTAGAAACCGTTTCATGGATCCATGCCAAATTTTATTTAAAGCTACATATCCACCATATCTCCAGGCGCTTTTTGCTCTGTTTAACAATTGTTTCACTTTTCAATTTTTATTTCAAAACGCTACTCCTCCTACAATTGCGAGTCACCCGATCTGAAACTTTATCATAAATAAGGTGGTCATGGAGGAGTAAAAAGTTCTAAATGTTTTGGCGATCTGACAAAAAAAAAAACTGTGGGCACTTCGAATTTTTTGTTAACACAGGATCATATGGGGCTGTAAAATTAAAAACGCTACTCCTCCTACAGTTTTGATCCGATCTGAACCAAACTTTATGATAAATAATTAAAGCACTCATACGAGAATATAAAGTTATAAATGTTTTGGCGATCTGGCCAAAATTTAAAAAAAAAATCTGGTACACTGTACTTTGAAATTTTAACGTGGGAGTCAATGCGGAAATCCTAAAACGTATAACATCTTGAAAATGGCTGATCGCAGGGCGAAACGGACGAAACTTTGGGACTCACGAAAGTCACGATCCTAGGTACTGCATATGTAGGGTTCTTTTCATGCCCGATTCTTTGACTTCAGTTTGGGGTGATTCGGTACAATTTGCAAAATTTCCAATGTTAAGATTTTTAAAGGGCTGTTACTGCCAGTTTTCATTCAGTTTCAACCAAACTTTATTGTATGTTGGTCATGCGGGAATGTGAGCTATTCACTTTTTTGGCGATCTGTCAAAATTTAAAAATTTTATGGCAGTTTGAAATGTTTGTTACCACAGGACCACATTGGGCTGGCAATTTAAAAACGCTACATCTCCTTCAGTTTTAAATTTGATCCGATCTGAGCCAAACTTGATGATAAATAAGGCAGACATAAGGGAATATAAAGCTAATATATATATGTTTCTGCGATCTGCCAAAAATTAAAAAAAAAATATGGTACTTTGAAATCTTTAGCATGGGAGTCAATTGGGAGATCCTAAAAAGTGTAAAATCTTGAAAATGGCTGATCACAGGGCAAAAATTTGGGACGGTACTAGGTACTGCATATGTAGGGTACTTTACGTGTCTGATTCTATGAGTTTAGTTTGGGGTCATTCGGTGCGCTTGGCAATTTATGAATGTTAAGATTTTCAAAAAGGCTCCTACAGTACTCCTACAGTTTTCACCCAATTCAACCAAACTTCATGGAAAGCATAGGAATCAAGAAGCAATACAAGCTGTTACTTTTTTCGGTGATCTGCCAAAAATTAAAAATTTGGGTGGCACTTTGAATTTTTTAACAGACCATATGGGGCTGGAAATTTCAAAATGCTACTCCTACAGTTTTCATCCAATGGAAATCCAACTTTATGAGGACATTGCCTACCATGGGGGAATACAGACTATTGCTTCTCTTGCCACTTGGCCAAGTTTTAACAATTTTGTGGCACTTTGAAATTTTTGACATGGGAGTCGATTGGAGTCTCACGGTCCTAGGACCTCCATAATATGTAGCGTACTTTTCCGGTCAGGTCATACGAGTTCAGTTTTGGGTCATTCGGCGCTCTTTGCAAAATTTCCCATGTTAAGATTGTCAAAGGCTACTGCTCCTAGTTTTCATCTAATTTCAACCAAAAATTTACGGAAAGCATGAAAACGGGAAATACAGGCTATTACTTTTTCTGGCTTTCTGCCAAATTTTAAATGTATGGTACACTGTACTTTGAAGATAATTTACCTCAGCTACATTGCCAGTATCCATAAAGCTATGCTGGTTTCTTCTGGCAAAAGGTCAAGCAGAGAATCAAGGGCCCTGGGCCTCTTGTTCATAAAAAAAAAAAACTGATGTAGAAGTAGCTGAGATAATACTTTTCTGTATCACATGTGTAAGAATTAAGGTATTGAGGTTTCATTGTGTATAAAGAATAATGTGTATAAAGAATATATTGGTAAAGGAAAGTAAAGAAACTAAAGACGTATGTCACATATATATTTACTTCCACAATGTCTCGCGCAGAACAGCATACACAACACATACAGAACTAAGATACTTTTGCCTGGATCATAAAGTATAAAATAACCGTTATATACAGTATATGTACATCAACAATGAAACAAACAAGTAATAATATTTTAAGTAGCACAACATGATTCTGGTTAGTGCACAGAACTGCATTGCATTCGAGTGTTGGATATAGATCTAGCTTTTTGGCTTATTGTGAAAAAGCCCCATTTCCTTGTTTGCATTATGACACCAACCAAAAGCTTGCAATCGGGGGTAAACATGGTAAAAGTGAGAAGCAGGGTCTACTTCACCATATAGCCGCTTATATTGTAATGAATACAACTTAGGTAAGGTGATAATCAAATTTAGGATTTTATGAATAGACAGTTCAGTTATGCAGTGGTATTAAAAGACCGGTTCATTATTAAACCACTAACAATGAAACAAACAAGTAATAAAGTTTATGTAGCACAACCTGCTTCTCGTTAGTGAGCTGAACTGCATTCGAGCGTTGGATAGATGTGGCTTATATGGCTGCATCATGAAATAGCCCCCACTACTCTGTTTAAGCCTGTGATTGCATTATGACAAAAGCCAAAAAAGCATGCAATCGGGGATAAAACTAAGAAGTGGGGGCTATTTCACAATATAAGCCGCTGATACTGTAATGAATACAAACTTAGGTAAGGTCATAATGTTATGCTTTGGTATTAAAAGATCGGTTCAGTATTAAACCACTAAGATACAACAAGATGCAAATGCACGGGTGATATAAAAACCATTCAAGGAATGGCGCATACGTGCAAAGCATAAATAGCTGTGACGCAGACGAATAAAATTGCCTATCAGCACAAAGAAAGAGTTCCTCGAAGGCTATGTTGACAATTTCACATTTGCGTGTAATGGAGTCACTCGTGCTCGCTTTGACAGTCCTAGTCGAATCCCGCCGGGAGTTCCGCCCGGTGATTTGATGCTGACTCCACCATGGGTAGTAGACTTTGAAGCACAGCTGGGTGACCCTGGACAAGAAATTAGATAACATATATCAAAGGCTGTGCAACACTGAAAAATCCTAACAAAGCTAATATTTAAATAATAGTAACACTAGCATTTGTTAGCCACACCAATAAGTATCACAATTTTGAAAGTTCTATTTATTTATACAGAAATTATTACAAGAAGCAATCCAAATCGAACATGCAAGGCAATTAGGTTCTACTTATCATTAAATGTTGCCACAGGGTTTTAAAATTCATATAAGTGCTTCACAGAGCTTTGTTTATGGTGGTCTCAATAGTTGATTAACACACTGGTTAGATAACATTGAGTGAGGTTCACATCTCACTGATGTAGTATTAGAAATACTCAATTTAAGTCTTACCGTGGATGTATAAACAAAGGAAATGCTTACTAGAAGTTTAAATTAATTTAAGACTCTCTGATACTTCCTGTGGATGTATAAACAAAGGAAGTGCTTACTAGAAGCTTAAAATGTAACTTTAAAATTGAAATTAACAATTATAAATAAATGTATCCGATTTTATGAGAAGTTTGTAAGGTCTTCTCAACTGTGCTTCGAAATGAAGGTGCATTTGCCTGACAAAACTGCTCTGGCATTGACAATCACCTGAGTGACTGGAGGAGTTTTTCGACAGCATGTTGCCCCCAGGAGTGCGATTAGTAGAACAGGTCAACACGGATCTGTTTGCTCCAGAGACACTGGAGGCCGGCGATTTTCCAGGACCCGGGTTTCTCGGCCGTGCAGGCTTACTGCTTACAGCAGCTGGCTTGGTAGCGGGAGTTGCTGTAAACAATTTCATAGGAATCTTCTAGTGATGTGCTTATCACATGAGGAATATGTTGTGTGAAACTTGAAGCTACAGAAATATATTTATTTTAGCATACACAAGATTCCTTTGAAATGTTAATGATAGAAATTAAACTATTCATTAATAGGATCATTTCAAATTATGACACAACATAAATGGCCAATTTCAGCAGCAGCAGCAGCAGCAGTAGTAGTAGTAGCAGCAGCAGCAGCAGAAATAGTAGTAGTAGCAGCAGCAGAAATAGTAGTAGTAGTAGTAACAGTAGCAGCAGCAGCAGCAGTAGCAGTAGCAGTAGTAGTAGTAGTAGTAGTAGTAGTAGTAGTAGTAGTAGTAGATATATTTCAGAACATATAACTCCTGGATGAGAATGAAGCTTGAGGCTGTAACTATTATATATGACACTTAATTCAGAACATTACACAATAACAGTGCACATGTCATGCCCACTGCCACCCATTACTAACACAGGAAATAAAATACAACAAAAGCATGTTTCTCATTGCGTGTGACTGTTTTATTTTTTACTTTTCAGTACTGAATATCTGTCCTCAACTTTTAACACAGGAAATGTGTAAAGATGAGGTTTGTTAAAAGTTGTGCTAACAGGCAATGACCATTATTATTGCCAATTTTTATGAATACATGTTACCATTTTGCCTGCTCCTTGACTTAGAGGCAACGGAAGATTGTTTGGTAACGGGTTGTCTCCTTTTCGATGTGGACTTCTTCTTTGCTGTGTCACCGAAGTCGCTGTCATCGTCGCTGTAATCTGAATCTGTGTCATCGTCAGACTCACTGGGTTCATCTGAAATACAAACCATGAAAACATCTTGCAATACAGTAGTCCCTCCCTAATAATGCCACCCTATTTCACAAGAGACGGCGGCAGTATTATAGAAGTGGCCTTTGCTGAGAGGGAGAAGTAAATACATTGACAATAGCAGCTGCAAATTTTTATGGGCATACAGTGGTCCCTCTCTCACTCTCGCCAAACTAAGGACACCTCTCTAATAAGGACAGAATTATTTAACAGCAAGTACTCTGAATGCCTTTAAATCCTCGCTGTCGCCAAATGACACCTCTCTAATGAGGACAGAATTATTTGGCGGAAGGGGTGTCTCTATTAGAGGGGGACTACTGTATTAGATAGGGTGGCCTGTTTGAAGAGTTGCCACTAAGAGAGGGAACACCGTATTCTAAATATGGCCACAACGACGCCAAAGTTTAAACCCAAAGAGGTGGTCGATGAGAGCAAGCAGCTCCTTTACAATGCTTAATCGATCTTATGGTATTGCAAGTCATATGTACTTAATTTACCATTTACAAGTATGCAAGATTTCAGACAAATAAACTGTCAGACAGATAAACTGTCATTTCCGTTTGTTGGGGTCCTTATCTGATCACTCTTCACTTCCTGAACAAGTTTCCAGAAAAGCATTAAAACAAACTTTAGTGATCCCCTGGTATTACATTATAATTCCCTTGCTTACATGGCTTAAGAACCGTAGTGGACTTAGGTTTTACAAGAAAGTGGCCTCTTGTTACTGAAGTGCAGCAAAGACTAACATTTTCTTTGAAAAAAATCATTGAAAGGTTATTGACAGAGTGTCTTCACAATTTGAATCCTGACTTTCAACGTAGTATACTGACAAAGTTCTGAAACCTCTAATTAATTTGTAAATGCCAAGTTGCTAACATGTTAAATTTCATTGTGAATCTCAATGATATGATTATCTTTTATACTAGATTTCCTATTAATTTATATTCCTGCATAATTGCTATATGTAGTAATTCATACCGCATAAAACGACGATATACTAAAACTTAACAGGCAACAGAGGTGCAGGAGGCCCTGCGATTTAAGACCCCTCCATTTTAAAATTTCCCTCTATTTTACGACCGGCCATCACTGATGCTACATCTATTTTTTTAATATAAATATCCCTGAATTTTAAGAATTTAAGACCACATTTTTTTTTTGGTTGAATGGGTGGTTTTAAAAGGCAGGGACAACTGTACACACATACACATTACTGCACACATTACAATTGGGATTATGATGCTACATGCATGTACATGTACAGTGAAACCAGTCTTGAAAGACCACTTCTGTCAGAAGATATGGTCTCTCGAGGCAAGTGGCTGCCAGTGAGTTTCAGAAATAGTGTACGATAATGCAGATCACACTAGCTAGAATGTGATATATATCAAGACAGGTGGTTTCTCACTACTGTGTTTTTTTGTGTCAAGGCAGATTTTATTTAACATGTACAGGAACGTACACCAACAGCAGTTAAATTACTTTTCAGAATTTCAGAACACCAGCAGTTCTTACTGTAGCTAGTAATAGCAGTGCCAAAGTTCTTGACATAATTTAGACATAAAGTTTTGACTTGAGTCTGCAATTTTTAGCAGTGTGATTGAATAGGACGTTTGACTTTATATCTTAATTTTACTTCAAGAAATCGAGCCTTGGTTTTTGTACTCGGATTTGGATGACATACCTTCTACGGCATGAAAATCAGTGTCCCTCCCTGTAGGTTCATTTTCGTCCTCACTGTCGTCTTCGGAGTCATCCACGTAGCGCGAGGCTGGTCGCTTGCTGGCGGCTCGTCTTGTCCTGCCACTGGTGCAGTCTGTCACGTTCTCCTCGATTATGCTAATCTCTGTCAAATCTGCAATAAATGCAAATAAAATGTTGTGCATAATACGAGTTACACATGAATTATAGCTATTCTCAACAGGCTATCTAGCACAGTGAAAACAGTCTTGAAGGGCCATACCATTGGCCATGAAAAAGATAGGTGGTCTTTGGTGACAGGTTTAAATTCATTGAAATGTGAGACCTTCTGCCGGAAATATGTGATCATTCAAGACAGGTGATCACTCTTGGCGTTGGTCTCTCAAGATTGGTTTCACAGTATCTACCTCAAAGCAGCAGTTTCTAGACTCCATAACATGTCATGTGATATTGTGTACGCCAAGACAAAAAAAAAAGTCTAACAAACCATTGTATTAAAACTGTGTGGCGTTCGGTGATGGTCAGTACAGGCATACGCAGAAAGTCTCGTTATTTTTATCTATAACCAAAAGCAACCTAACCAAAATCGATTAATTATTTTAAGGAGAATGCTTTCCCTATCTTGATTTGATCTCATTTTGATTTATTCCCCAAAGTAAGATGCTTGTCTGCCTGTAGTACGCTATATAAACACTTCTGCATGTGTATTCTACTGTGTAGGTAAACCAGATCTGCAGACAGTCATTATTAAACAGGGTCAGGGGAAACATTTGCAATGTCTCTGAAAAAAAATTTAAATCTAGAAATTATCCGTTAATCCAATAATCACTTTGGCAACTATTCTTTTCTTTGCTTATGATAGCTTTTTTTACTTTTTCTGGAAATACCCAGTATGCCCCATAAAGGTCAACTCATAGTCACAATGAAGAAATTTATCAGATTTACTCCATGGATTTATGTTTAAACAGTAATCTACCCTCGTGTGATACTCCTGAGCACAGCGGTTTTGCTGACGGGATCTCAGGGGATGTCTCCAGGCTTCGAGACACAACATTGTTTGACATCGGAACAGGTGAGGTGACATGACCGGGAGTGTCATCACTGTTTTCTGCGGAGACGTCTGCGGTGACGACTATGACGTCCCCATCTCCTGAGCTCTGTGAAGTTTGCTGTGAAGAAAGTGCCAACGCCAACTGCAGCTCCTGCTCATAGAGCTTCTCATCCCTGCTTTTTCTAAGAGAGGCGGGAGAAGGGTAAAATGTAAGCTGAATTACCATGATTACCATAGTACTGTAGTATCTAAGCATGCCACAACAGACTGCTTCCAGTTTGAGACAAGAAAAAGTAATATTGGGCCAGACCAAAATTAATACTTAGGTCAGTGAATGTGAGAAAAACCGTTCAAAAACGGGCTGCAATCTGCATGGAGAAGACCACACATTACCAAAACATATCCTTTGAACAAGAAAATTTTTACAAAAAAAAATAACATGTACTTTGTCAACATTTATGACACTTTATACTGTTGGATGAATAAGTGGCTCATCGAGGAAGGAGTGAACAGCATTTTGTTTTTCAAAGAAAAAAGAAATGGGGGATAAACCTCAAACTTTCTTGGAGCGTTGAATCCATCAACCTAGGTTATAATTTGGTGAGGCTTTCCACCATATTGCCAAATGGTTTTGAATATGGTGACCATCTTGAATATCTGGTATTTTCGCGTATTCCATGTACCCAACCATAAAAAAGAGGAAATTTTTCTACTTGCATATAAGGAAGTAATTTTTCAAAGGTAACCATGAGTACAACATATACAAAGACAATGATGTAGTTTAATACCGATTCATGCAAAAGATCTGACGTATGTAAGGGTTTTCTAATGTACAATGGAACCTCATTGTAACATCCCTCATTATAAGACTCATCTGCTCATAGCCTGGGTTGATTTATATGAACCTAGCCGGAAAACTTGGCTCCTCAAGCAGTTTTACTACTTTTTTACACTTTCTGACTGGACCCGACATGATGACACGGCTTTCCGCAAGCCGTGCAGTCATATCAGGTCAAGTCAAAAGGTGTTAAAAAACTAATAAAATGGCTTGAGGATCCAGGTTTTCCGGCTTAAACATAAACCTCACTATAACAATGTACTAGTATAAGGCAGGCTGTCTTTCTTCATTTTGAGTCAATTTTTGGACAGAAAAGGACTCTGCACTTATCATGCTAAGCTTATAGCACAAGTTTTATAAATTCGCACGAATTTATATATTCTCACCGTGAGGTTTCAAACCATAATTCTTTGCCTAGTGGGCCACCAGCCCACTCACAGCACTACTGGAAGCGAATGAT
>JAAUYG010012241.1_pt1 | contig 12017 bp, 12 predicted proteins | sample 7278091 | NCBI WGS metagenome assembly JAAUYG01 (sample SAMN14350201, study PRJNA611818) | marine sediment metagenome | isolation source: surface marine sediment (0.6m) | place: French Polynesia: Moorea | collected 2018-08 | reverse complement strand
GGGCCTTTATTTTTTCAAGTCCCTGGCCCCCCGGGCCTTAAATTGAATAGGGCCTATAATTGAATACAGGCCTTTTTTCGATTTTTTTCGGTAATTATGACAAGCCAAGGTTTTCAGCTAGAAAAGGAGGGTATTCTACCTTTCACAACTTGCTGCCCTTAAACAATGCATGTACCGTAACAGTAATAATTCATCAAACCAAAAACAAAAACAAAATTCTTTCATAAAACAACAAAGTAAAAGATACATTGGTACAAATATAACTGCTTATACCGGAGTACATATTTTTTCCTAGGAAAGTTTCACAGAAGCATTCAAAACATGATTCCTTTCTACAAAATGCATTTAAGCATTTTCCAATGCAGATTTAGCATCGGCACACTCTACAAAGCAATGCACACTGCATCATCCTCAGAGATCCTACAGTAGTTGTTATAATGCCATTTATGCCATTTAAAGGGCATTACATTATGTTTTTTTTTACCAAATTAAACCTATGGCATTACTGCTGAAATAAACATGAACTGAACTGATTAGCCAATAGCTCAGCAGAAATGATTTCCCCAGATCGTGGCAGGCAAATATAGGCAACCAGGCGTTTGTTCTTCTCCTTGAGTATTGGAAGCATTGCAATAAAAAAGATCCATTGACTTTGATGCTTTGTTCACCACAACACCATATTCCCCTGTTAAATACGAAGACAACCAATTTCCTTTCCAAAGTACCTGCATATTGTACAGTGAAAGCTGTCTTGAGAGACCACTGCCATGAGAGACCGCCTGTCTTGAAGGACCACCAGTTTTGCACAGAAGGCCCTACATTTTCATTGTAAATGAACCTGTCACCAAAGACCACCTGTCTTGAGAGACTACATTTATACGGCTAATAGGGTGGTCTTTCAAGACAGGTTCTACTGTACTGCATCCTCCATGTATACCAGTGAGCATTATGCTGCAAAATAAGCCTAAAATTACATTACATGTATCATAAACATTTATAACAACTTTGTGTTCCTTATACTAAAAGAACATTGATATACATTTTCCGTTTGACCTGCAACAGCTCAGAACTAATTTAAACTTGCATCCATACATGTACTGTATCAAACACGATACTGTCCAGTTCCTTTCTTAGTTACTCGATTCAGTTAACAGTATTGTTGTAAAATAAAACTTTCTATGTACATGTATCTATCTATATTGCCAATACCCAACATGCACAGTTTATTGTTTCCTAAATGCCTGCTCTCCAGAAAAAAGTTTGATGTTTTTGTCTAATGTACAAAACAGCCTGAAGATGGTTTGATGAGTATTCCACAGATGGACTCCAATATAAATTACGACACTACATGTATTCACCCTAAGATATAATGCAAAGAAATAGGCTAATTTGCATCAAGTACAGCAAAAGACGTAGCATATGTAATAATAATATGCATAGTACACCTCAGCATTGCCTACAGTATCTGCCTAAGTAATAATATAATGAGGTGTCAAAACTGATCTGAAAGTGAATTTAGTGTAACAGCTCTCTTTGTTTGATTCATAATATCAGAAATGAAGTACAGTGTACTGTTGAACCGAGTCCTGACCTATTAAAATGGAATTTGGAAAATTAAACTCCATTAGATCGTGACTGCAAGTAGTGAATATTTCATACAGTGATCAGTAACATATTACTGGAATGGATAGATTGTTGTAATATGCTACTATGAGCAGATAAACCAGAATTTGTGAACATACATGACACACAGTACAGGTCTGCCCAGTATGTGGTGTAAAGACTTGCCACATACAGTCAGGGAATGCCCTAATTCATGGATTCTGCCTTAGGTATGCAATGTAAATACATCTACAGTCCGATATTATACCTACGTGTGAGTGAGGGCAAATGCTCGAATCGCCCAAACAGATTCACTGCATGTGACATCGTATGGTGCTGCTGACATAGAGCCACAATTATTGTCCCTTGGAGAGTCATTGCCATCATTTGCGTTTATTGAGATTCGGTCGGCGTTTGTCTCGTTGTTGACGTGCCGTTGCCGTCGTTGCCGACACCGCGCTGGCTATGTTCTCTTGCAGGGAGTACCACTGAGCCACCGGGCGCCGGGCATTGTTCAGCATCTCAAACCAGTGGTCACTGCCTGGTCCACTGGCCTGGGGGCCCAGTACACAGCAGCCCATCAGCTCATTGCTCCCCACTCTGGAATGGTTAACAAGCATGCTCAGGTGCGTAAGGGCCGGCAGGCAGTTTTTCTTGGAAATGTCAATACACTGGCGTCCCCTTTCCCTCGACTTCATTTGTTAAGGTAAAAGAGTCCCTGTAGATATATAGCGTCTGAAGAAAGCCCACTGGCCCCACATACATCTTCTAAATAATGGTCATAAACTCTCTCTTCACAAAGGGACAATGAGAAACACTGTCAGCACCCAATGGAAATATTATGTAACGTACGTTCTAGACCAGGCTCTCTTGTCTGACTGACTCAAGTTATGTACACATTCGGCCCATTGTAGGCATTATTATTTTATACACAATTCAAATATTATCAGGAACTATTGCCACTTAAAACATAAATACTACCATCATTACAGCAAAATTTAAGTAACAAGGCAGAAACATATTGTTAGGCTCTATATGTATTGGAAACTGCAGGCTGCAGGTTGGACTACCTAAGATTATTATTGGGGACTATTAGCTCCCATTCACACTGGATTCTTTTCATTTCATTTTAATTCCAGAAAAAGAATGACCTTGGAATGACAGTGCATAATTGTGGGCTTTATAGCAGCCATTAAGTTGGTCGAAACAATAACTGCAGTTGTTTTTGTGCCTCAAGAAAGGCCTAGTACTATGAGCCCACGCTATATGATCTGCATTGTTATAAATATTTATGGGCACATTTACAAAGCTAATTCTTCCAGCCTTATAAAATAGAGTACTTCTGGCACAAAAGAGTAATTGGTTGCATGATTGTCATATTCTTGTCATAAATTTTACCTCACATGATTACTGTCTGATTGAATTAAGGAGGTTTGTGTGGTATATTTACATTACAATATAATTACCGGTAAGTGGAAAGCAAAGCTTACTGGCATCTTTAATTCACATAAACATAAACATAATAATAATAATAATCTTTATTCATACTTGCAGTACAATTTATATTCACAGTAAGGCATTAACTTCATATGCAATCAAATCACTATTTTTTCGGACATAATTACAGAGGCATTTCATTGGTCATATACCGGTAATGACTTGGGCATAAATAATAGTCCATGATCTGAATGTCTCAAACCCGTTCTACAGAAATACATATGTCTGTCATTCTATCCCGCGCCTTAACCACTTGGCCACTGCATGCACTGAGCAGTGATCAATGACCTAATGCAAGTACATGCATGACATGCTAGGGATCTATATATGTGATGGGGCGGTGTCAGATCCAGAGTCATAAATTCTTCCCCTTTAGAGAAATTCCATATTGTTAAGCAAGTGCCTGCAGAAAATTAAACCTCAGACTTCAGTTACTCCTATAATTAATGTAACTTGAATTGACGTAATCATCATCTGTTTTGGCACGGTATGACCCTTTTGGTGTTGATGTGCCGTTAAACGTTGATAACACTCACTCACTCACTTCATTCTTATTATCTACATAACAATAGATAAAAGCTTCATTGGGTCCTGTATGGTAAGCCCTCTACTTTGACCCCCAACAGAACCATGAAAATGTGGTCTTATATATTGCAGTGCAAAATAATGGTTCAACAATACAAAAACAATCACCCTTTGTGACCAAATATAGTGATCTTAAGATCAATGTGATTTTAAAATAAAGGGCTGTAAAGTAGAGGGACCACTGTATGCACTAATCATGTGTTGATCTGCTTAACACTCTCATCAAGAAAGATCTGCCAAAGAATCATTGCAAGCCTTTCTGTATAAAAACCTCTGCATGGAGGGTCTGACAATTGAACCATGTTACCATAACATGCATATTATGCAACAACACTAGGAGCCGCACCAAACCGGGTTAGGATAATCATCTAGTAGTGCTATATGTTAGGAAGCTTAGAGCATCTACGAGCAAGTAACATTTTCAACATATTGTGTACTGTACCTGCTGAAAATAGTTGTTTTTATGGTTTCAAAGACCTGCTGAAAATAGTTGTTTTTATGGTTTCAAAGACCATCACACTGTCTAATTATTTGCAATCCTCAAAAAAACATATTATTGGAATCAATTAATGTCTATACATGTACATGTAGTTTGGTGTTAATGTATGACCTTTCTGTCACTTGTCTATCACCTTAATCTCATCTGTTAGAATTCCATTGTCTGTGACCCTGACTTTCATTTCACCTTTTTGCAACCATAACCTTGACCTTATGTCCACCTGCCAGTCTATGGCGTTGACCTTCATCTCAAATTTTTGTAACCTAGCTGTGACCTTCAGTTTGCTCTCACAGTGCAAGCCCATGACCTTGACCTTCATCTCATCTCTCATATTAAATAACCTTGACCTTGGTCTTACCTGTCATAGTCTATGACCTTGACCTCCAGTATCACCTCCTCTATGTTCTCCTGTGGCACATCAAACACGATAGCTTCATTATACACTGGGTGGAGGCTATTCTTCTTCACTGATGTCTTTTTCTTTTTGATCCTCCGATTATGACACATGAGGGAGATCTTCACATAGGGGTCTGAAAGTAAGACCTGAAGTGTCAGTAAAGTCTATGCATGTAGGCAACCATGGTCAATTCCAGGGAAATTCCACAAAATATCTAGTGAAATTTCTTTTTAAGAATTAGATACAATATTGCCCTTAGAATTACAGCCCTAGAATTAAGGACCTTTCTTTCAGTTTCTATGGTCTTCAACTCTTAGTGTTACTGTACTAAATTCATTGTATTACATGTACAGAATTGAAAGTTGACTCCCCCATTGATCTTAATTAATTTTACCATGTCCCCTCCACACCTGGCTATTTGGCTCCACATTTTGCCGAGTTTGTTAGTTTGTTGCGGAAAATCATATTTGTATGGGTAATTAAATATTATTATACCATTGCACATTGCACAATACTATTTTCCAATATACAGTATCTATGCAATGTAGATCTAATTTGCGTTGTCATTAAAGTCAAACCACCCCCCACCCACCCTTCAGCATGTTCAGCGGTCTCTTAAAATAGAGCTCCAAATAGTGCATGTATATTGTATGCAGCATTAACTTATTTTAGAAAGATTTCTACATATCATGAAATATGTAATGCAAAGTTGCAAACAATCGATTCCCTTTTCCCTTATAAATCTAACATTTCCAATCTATGTGCTTAAGATTTCCAATCTATGGCTCAGAATTTCTTCATTTCTAGTGTATAATTAAATGCAGCTCTCATGAAATCATCCGGGGAGCCTGGGCTATCTTCCCAGGTGCTCAGCCCACAGAGCAACCCCGGGGCGACCCAGGTGGCAGATAGGGGAATGGCCTTTATTAGCTAAAGGTTAGCCAGCTACTTTAGCTGGCCGCGGACCATAGTGGGCATTACCTTGTTCATTGCTGGAGTTTTTTCAAGATGTGACTTGACAGTTTAGACCTGTTTTGGCACTGTATGACCCTTTTGGTGTTGATGTGCCATTAAACTCTGATATCCCTCACACTCACTTAAAATATAGTCGATATACCTAAATTCGACGGTAACCTATTTTTGATGGTCGTAAAATATCACGTGATCACTCGCGCAAATCTCGTTGGTCAAACGCAGTTCAGTGACCTTTCCCAGTGTGCGTGTGTTTATTTTCGCTTGAGGCCATTTGAAGAAAAAAACCATATAATTTTTGCTTATGTCTGTCCGTCGATGACCGAGTGTGAAACTGTGTTAGAGCGTCGAAAATAGGTTAAACCAGTATACAGGGATCACTGTAGTGTAGTATGCAACTGTTCAAGCTATTGGCACTTAGCCATTCTGGTATGTTTCGCCTGCACCTATTGCCATTTTCAGATGGACATAGCAAGTCTTGTGACAATCAAAATGGTTAATGAACTCAACTCACGGGAGACAGGTTTTCTGGCTATGCGATGGGTCCTACACTTGTCAATCGTTTCTGTTGTTTATATTGTAGCCCAGGCTGTCACACTACCCATTGACATTGACAGCCAGGCAGAGAGTGATATTTATATTGTGGAGATACTTTGGTCCCTGTGATTTAAGACCCCTCAATTTAATAGTTCCCTCTCTTTTAAGACCAGCTATCAGTGATGCCATTCTACTATATTTTCAATATAAATACCCCTCCATTTTAAGACCACCTCCAATTTAAGACCATATTTTTTCTGGCTAAAGGGGTGGTCTTATTATGCAGGAACCACTGTACTGGCAGTCATTCAATGTCACCTGATTACTCAAAGGCATGTTGAACGAACGCATTTTAATGTTTCTGAATGTGAATGTTTACATGTACATGTACCTATGAATGCATTGCCATCAATGTTGAATCTATATGCATGTATATATCTTGTGCTATGTTTGCACATGACTAACCTACTAACATTGTCACTGTTTTTTGCTACTAGAGAGCAGATTGTTCTGTGCTGTGACATCCTGTCCAAGTTGTTGTCGGCTGTAGAACCGTTGGAGGTGCTCCAGAAATTCCAGAATGAACTTCTAGTTGGACTAGGTCACCCTACAGTCAGCATCAAACAGCTGTGTCTGCAACAGGTACGGCTAAACCATAAAATCTGTGTACTAACAGAGTGGATGTCAAGTGCATTGGTCCTCTGCAAGATCACCTTATTTGTTGGCCAGGGGCTAACCTAGTTTCTAGAAAAAATCCTAATCCTGAAAGCAGATGTAGTCACCATGGAAATTTTATTTTCCATGTTTCAGATCACTTCTGGACTACAGATATTTAAGAAATTGCCCCCAGTTCATAAAAGGTTGTTTCTCAGGACAGATTGTATCTGTATGATACATGTTTTTTCTTAGATAAGATGCAGGTCCTTTAGGCTTATCCTGCTTGCAATATATAATCTTGTATGACAGGTTATATCTCATGGCAATGTTCCCTCAAGACCGGTTTCACTGTGATAAAGTGTCCCTGTGATTTAAGACCCCTCCGTTAAAGAATTCTCATCATTTCTACGACGGGTTTTAGTGACACCACTCTTAAGATATATTCTCTCTAGAATGGTTTCATTGTGATATATATGATATATACCAGTATGTGTGTCCCAGCATCACATTTGACCCCAGTTTTCTAACTTTGTACATATTATTTTTGAGAACTTGGAGAAAGGGCTTATTGTTATGTGCCAGTTATTAATACCTGTTTAATAGGTGTTTATGGCAAAATGGCTTGAAGTAATTCTATGAGGTCGCTTATGCGATTTAAATTTTATTGCAGTTACGGCGTGTGGCTGAAGGTCGCCCCCAGGAGCTGCTGAGTCACATAGAAGCAATGGCGCAAGTCATCGCTTTAATAGGCGATGATTCATTGGATGTGGCTAAAATGGCTGGAGTCCTGATTGTAACTGCAGGTAAACATCTGAAATTGTGATCTTGTATAAATAAGGTTCATAATGTCTCAACTAATTATTCGCTCTGCTCGACTGTGTCAGCAGAGCTAATGGCATGGTGTGGGGACTGTCATCTGTCTGTCATCCGTGTCGCAATTATCTCCAAAGCCATTGCGTGGATTTCTTTCAAATTTCAATGTTTGCTCTCTCCAACCCATACAACCAGACATATTTTTTTAATTTAAAAAAAAAACACTTTTTCTGTCTTTTTTTTATGATTTTTTTTCCATTTTCAAAATGTATAGATCTCCTCCTTGAAATCGTTTTCGAATAATTCCACACTTTCCTGGCATTTTCTTCTCAATCGTCCTCACAAAAGGTTTTTGAAATTTTGAGTTTGCGATTTTTAATGATTTTTTTTTGAAAATTTCAAATTTATGATTGTGCCATATGGGGAAATAAAAAATAACCCAATTTATGTGATATAGAACAGAGTTATATTTTATGTTTGTATGGAATAAAAATATGTTCTAGTATACACTATATACTTTATATTGTATGGAAGGCTTTGTTTGCCAATTTAAGCCTCATTGTTCATCATGTTCATTTCTTGGTAAACCCAGCTGTTTGACCATATCGGTTGTTTCTTTCCAGCCCAGAGTGCTGAAGTTCTGGATCTGATTTTCAGCAATCAGATCCTGACCCAGATAGAGGACCTTCTGGCCAGCGGTGACATCAACAGATACAGGGTATTTGAGGTACGCTGGAGGTGTACAGCATTGCTTAATGAAAATATCCATACATTATACAATGGCCTCTAGGTTTACAACACTGTATTTCAAAAGCTTATTACATGGCTACGTATTTTGCCCTAAGGTATAGATTATGCATTGTGTTGAGTGGTGAATTATGTTCAAAATCAGCATTCACCCTCTCCAGCCCATAAAGCTCTTCTGTACAGCTGTACCTATATTTCAAGACCATGTGTGAAGTAAGACCCTATTTTCCAGATTTCATGGAGGAGGGGGGGGGGTCTTAAAAAGAGAGGGACCACTGTAAAGTTACTGTAAATTCATCAGTGTTTCAAGGTATTAATGTTTGCATTTTTGAAACAGAATTATGTTCGGAGGGATTAATATTTGCGGTTAGCTCAGGTCCTGTTAATTATCTAGGTACAGGAATTATGTTTGCAGGTATTTACTTTTGTGATTTGAAGGTGTTTGCAAAAATCGCCAAATAATGGTAAATCCCTTACAAACATTAGTCAATTTACAGTATTGTGTATTTACATAATATTTGTACATAATAAAAAAATATCTTCAGGGATGGACGTTAAGGATTGTCCGACTGCCCGGGACAACTGAAAGTACCTGTCAGACCACCCCACTTCAACCACTTGTCCTACAGCGCAAATAACATTTGAACCCTCTTTTGTGCTAAAAGCAGTTGTAATAACAGAAAATCCTGCAAATGAGTACCAGACAAAAATGTGGGCAGGTGAATTTCCAGTTCAGTGAAAATTAAAAACAAGTGAAAAAAAAACAAGTGAAAATTACCCTCACTTGTCTGACAGGACAAGTCTCAAAATAAGTTAATGTCCAACCCTGATCTTATAAAGACCATGTGCCGCCTTGCTGAAACTGATCCTAAGCTTGGAAAAATGATGACGACTATTCCATTTAAAAGTAGTGCAGAGTGGGGGGGTGGGGGGGATATAAAAATAAAAATATGTTGTAGTGGGGGTGCAAAGAGAATCGTAATACCATGTTTGGCAGTTAAGAACACTCCACCACAGAACATATTGTATCATGAGAAGAATTGAAGTATGTTGCATGGACGAAATTAAACCTAATTAAAGTATGTCACGAGAGTGGGCTAAAAAATTTCAATGCTTTGCCTCATATATCATGCATAACAATTTTGCTCCAGGGTCCCATGTGCCGTATTTCTTGTCACAATTTCTTTTTGCAGCTGGTTGTCGATCTGGTCAAACGCGGGCCGGAAGCTTTGCATTTTGGCACTCGATCCGGAATTCTCCAGAAGCTGCTGAACGAGATCCACAAAGATGACATCCTTGTGCAGCTCAACTGCATAGAACTGTTGACAAGGTTGGCGACGTGTGAACACGGCCTCAATTATCTTCACGATCAGGGCATCGTTCCCCAGCTGGGGGATATGCTGACTAACGCAGAGTCAGACCCTCTGATGGGGTTTCTCATTCCTGGTGGGTGCTTTATGGCTACTGCTACTATCCAGAATTTGGTACAAGTCATATTATTGTATTATATAAAATGGCTTTAAGTTTTGTGCAAATAAGATTTCAGTATCAGCCTTGCAGACCATTACAGTATTTTTCATGGGTTCGATTAATCAAGTTGTTGTTACGAAATACTTTGCCAGTTTGTTTTGTTTTTATGAATAAAATGTATCAGCAACAAAATTGGTTTTATTTCGGATTGTCTGAAAGAGACACCGTGTCCCTATTGGTAGAGCTTCATGAATGTCTTTATGCTGTACCATTCCCTGGATGTGACACATGTAGTTGGAAGCAGAAGTCCACCGCGCTGGGGGTGGGGAGGGGGGGGGGGGTTGTAGTGCAGTGGTTGAGCATTCGCTTGGCATGTGGGAAGTTAGTGGTTTGATCCCCGGTCCCATCAAATAAAAGACATTAAAATTTGAGGTTATACTGCTCTGCTTAGCGCTCAGAACAGAAGAGTCAAGAGACTGACTGGCTCAGAGTCAAGATAAAGGCCTGGATTGGGACATTACTGTATACCCATGGTGGGGCATTTTTGTGGCCTGGTACTATAAAGATTGGCTGCAAGGTACATACACCCCGACACCTACATATGCGACCTTGTTCCTAGATCAAACCATCGAGCTTGATGAACCTTATTCCAGTTGCTAGGAGACAGTAAAATAGTCAAAGCGACTATAAACCCTGTTCACTCACTCACTCACTGAAGCAGATATCGGTATCTCGATTTTGTAAAGAGTTTTACATTCATTCAGAACCACTATGTTGCAGGCTAATGTTTGACATAACCCGACTTGGCAATGAACACAACAATCACAGTACATTGTGAAAGAGACAGTAAATCGCTGGAATAAGATCATCTGCTGTCTACGCCAAAGCTGTTTTAATTTTGGGCCAGTCATAATTCTGAAACAAAAAATGCATGTAACATTTGGCTATCCAAGAAGTGCTGTTATTCATGTTAATCGGAAGCATTTCATGCCACAAAATCACAGCTTGAACATTCTGTTGCATTCGGAAGCCAGGTCATAGCACACCTTTTAGCCAATGATATCTCGCTGCATGAAAGTTTCGACCAGTTATGAGGTATTACTGTTTTCAGCTAGCCTCACTTCTTTCGGAATACCTTCAGAACATTTCGCTGCCCCCGGGTTTAATATACTCTATATACTCTGGGGGGATTTTGTTTCTGGGAGGTTCTAAGGCAGGATGTGTGCACTGTATTAATATTTTAGTACAGTAGAACCTGTCTTGTAAGACCAACCCATTGGTCATTAAAATGTGGTCTCTCAAGACAGGTGGTCTTTGGTGACAGGTTCAATTACAATGAAGTATGGGACCTTCTGCCAGGACTATCTGGTCTTTCAAGACAGGTGGTCTCTCATGGCAGTGGTCTCAAGACAGGTTTCACTGTATATGTAATTGCTGATCATTTATTTCAGGGCTGATCAAGTTCTTTGGCAGTGTGGCTTACCTACATCCTAAGGAAGTTTGTGAGCGACATCCGACGTTTCTTGGGAATGTCTTTAACATGATGGACAGTGAGGACTCACAGATGAAGACGATAGCTGTAGAGACACTAGGCTTTCTAGGACTACAGGCTGATGGAAAACAGGTTTTGGAGAAGCACAGTATGTAATTTTATCTTTTAGAGGTCTAATCGACCTGTTTACACTTAAATTTGATTGCATTTTCATATCAGGGGCACATTTCTTTAAAAAAATCTTTCGTCCACCAGTTATCAAAATCTAATGATTGATTATCTTAAGTATTGAAAAGACAATGGTTGCCAAGGTAAGCTTACGTCCGTTTCTTGTTTCTAGACTTAAGATTATTCCAGTAACTGGTCCCACCATTATGACAGGTTAACCTGCTACTAAGTAATAGCGATGCAATGTGTCCATATCGCCTTGAAACGGTATTAGCTAGTAAAGGAAAAGTAATGTTTCAACTGATATCAGAATGATGGAGAGACGGTTTAAAGTCTGTTGTGGTAAAACATGGAGTACATTACAGAGCATACCTGATAGTGTGTGAGGGAATGAGTAAATTGTGTATTATATCAGCATTCCACCTATAGGCTCATCCTTCATATAAGAAGATCTCAAAAACTTGGGGGGGGGGGGGGGGGGCAGGGTTAAAAAAAGAAGGAGGCACAGGTGCGATTAACCATTTTAAAACCCCGACCTATTGCGTTGAAGAAAAATAAAAAAAGCCAAAAAAAACAAAAAT
>JAAUYG010227416.1_pt1 | contig 12018 bp, 12 predicted proteins | sample 7278091 | NCBI WGS metagenome assembly JAAUYG01 (sample SAMN14350201, study PRJNA611818) | marine sediment metagenome | isolation source: surface marine sediment (0.6m) | place: French Polynesia: Moorea | collected 2018-08 | reverse complement strand
GTGGCACATTAATGCTGGACCACTAGACTGAGGCCAGTGTTCCTAAGCCTGGTCTAGTGTTACTGACTGGACACTAGACCTGCTGGTCTAGTATCACTTTTTGATACCAGTTATATATAAATATTCCTTCATTTTAAGACCATCTGCAATTGAAGACTTATTCTGGCTGAATAGGTGGTCTTAAAATGCATGGACTACTGTACACCGGCTACTACAATAGAACCTGTCCTTAAAAGACCTGCCAAATCAGCCATTAAAAAAAAATATGGGTCTCTCCCAACACAGACGGCCTCTGGTGAGATGTTCTTTTGCACTGAAATGGACTGGTATGTCCTTCTTCTAGGAATTTTTGTGGCCTTTGAAGGCAGGTGGTTGTTAATGATAGCAGTGGTTGTTCAAGACAGGTATTGCTGTACTGTATTCTGTTATACAGTGTCCCCTCTCTTAGTAGCAGCTCTCAACAGAGGCTGCCAAGCTCCCCAATATGGCCACAAATATTTGCCAATGCTGCTATCAATGTATTTAATGTTTCTCCCTCTTACCAAGGGCCACCTCTCTAAAATCTGGCTGCAACGTCTTAGTAAATGGTGTGGCCGTATTCAGTAAAGAAGGGCTACTGTACAGACTCCCTGCGATTTAAGACACCTTTATTTAACAATTCCCTGCATTGTGAGACCAGCCATCAGTGACACCACCTATATTTTCAATATAAGTAGCCCTCCATTTTAAGACCAACTTCAATATAAGAGCTTATTTTTCTGGCTGAATGCATGGTCTTAAAATGGTACTTTGAAATCATATTTTCCTGCTTACATAATACAATACAATGTACATATGTAATACTGCTCATTCTATCCCATAACAGCAGGCTTACATCACAAAGTTGTAACTGTAAATAATGTTTCTCACTCATATTTATTATGTGTGCTCCTTCTCAAAACCAGGCCCTGATTTCCTGGTTCGGGATGAATGAATCATTTTCAGATTTAACCCAGTTGAAATAATATTTGCTAGTACAGAAGTAAGCTGCTCACTTGAGGCATGTGAACCGGTGCCAATTTGCAGTTTGAGGACAAAGGCTTTTTTTCCGACACTGACAATGTGCAAGTTAGTACTTGGGTGGGTTTTTGGATACCAGTAATAATACTTTTGAGGCTAGTAGATCACATGTGTCTGCTGCTAAATGCTTGTCATTGACACATGCTGCCATGGTGATGACTTAGGTAATGGCTAGATATTCTATGACAGCACACCTTGAAATCTTGTCATCAGTTTACCATGGCCCAGTCATAATGACAGGCAGTGGGTGCTTAATAGGGTCCAGCGCAGAAAACAGCTGGAATAAGTAAAGTAAAACATAGACAAAGTTGGCAAATCTACCAGGACTCTTTCCGGTTGTCAGAGTCGGGTTGCCAAAGTTGGTCCAGGCTTTATGTATATCAGTAGGCCCGACCTGTCTGGCCTTTATCCTAGGTTGGCTTTCCTGTTTGACAAAGATCTGGCTGTGTGGGTGGCTGGTACCATGTTTGAAGTCCAAGTCACACAGGCGAGTGTCAAAAGGCTGTGTACTTGTGGCTGGTTCAGGGGGTGTTTGCCCTCTCTGTGTATCCCTCCCCATACTCTCTCACTCTCTCTCTCTCTCTCTTTTGTTTCTTCACTTGCTGGAAATACATGAATATACATTACATCAGCAGCCATAAAAAAACCGGTAATAACAAAGCCAAACATGGCGAGTTTTGTTTATCAAGTTCTGTTTCAGCACTTGGCAAGTTTTCAGTGCAAACTGCTTCATTGCGTCCCCAAATTTTGACATTGTGAAGAGCCACGTTATCCAGTTTGCACTCAGTGAGTCTGCCCTTGGAAAGTTTATTTTGTGGTTTTGTTCTGCAGAAATTGCTCCAATCTTAGGAAGGTCAAAGCCTTGAGTAGATGCTGAGGTTTCTTCGCTTTTTGCATATATGGGGTTTGAAAATGTTTAGTGAAGACGAAGGAAATTTTCAGTTAAGTTTTTATACTAACAGCTCTGTGATACAGATAGAGGTACAAATAATAATAATAATAATAATAATAATAATAATAATAATAATAATAATAATATGCTCTTATGTAGCGCTTTTTCTTTGCCGAAGCTAGTTTAAAGCACTTTACAAATTATTACCCTTGTCAGAATTATGATGGGGATACGGGGCTATTTTCAGGAAAAGTTTTAATCTACCTTGCAAACATTGTCTTTGCCATGTGCTAGTGGATTGCAGAATTTTAAGAACTGTCCCAAGATCTTCAGCTTTGCAGTCTCAGCCATAGACACAATACATTGTAATCCCTTGGAAACCACTTGCGTGTGACTTACGTGCAAAAACAGTGTGGCACTTGAATTTGTAATCATCTCAGAGTCAAAGCAGGATATTTTCTCTCAGAAGGGAAAGGAAATTGGTGCCAGGCTTAGGTTACAGAAGTTAATGCCAACAAGCAGGTTTTGGCCAAGGCCACTGGTTTTCCTGACATATTTGAAGGATCAGATGCACGGAGCCCATGGACATGTATTGTTTGGTAACCATGCCAACATCCCATGATGACCACAAAAGAAGGTGATCCTGTGTAGGTGGTGGCGGTTCTTCAATCCCGTCTCAAAGGCTATATATCCAGGGAGTCAGAAGCTCTGGGTCTTCCTGGTGTCTGCCCAGGCAAAGGATTATCCAATTAGCCTGATCCATCAAAGTGGATTAAAAGACCTGAGAAGGGATTTGAGGCATCAGAAAAAAAGGACCCTGTCCCTTGCCTGCGGGAAGATTTGGTTGACAGGAGCTTGGGCTAAGCTAGCTGGGGACAGTGTTGGAAGGAGTGTAGGTGTAAAGTTTGGATAGGGATCTATTGGGCAAAAGGATAGAGAGTATAGAAAGGGGTAGCCTCCGGGCTTCCTATAAAAATTCTGGAATCGATAAGCCAGGGAATTCACCAGAATCAGATGCCTATCGGTTAGGGGATGCCACAGGCATGAAATGAAATTAGGGATGCAGCTTTCATGGTAATAGCAGACATTAGTCTAGGGCTGTGGTATATGGGTTTGGCAGCTAATATACTACTGCACACTCAGCTTGCTTGAAGCTTCCAGTGCAGTCAGTACATGGTGTTGGTGTGACTCAAGGAAAGGCAGCAGCGGCAGAGCTGACTGGATAAACAAGGAATACAGGCAAAGTGTGTCGGCTGATGGCCTGATCTCTATCAGATCCTGGAGGCTAGGAACTGGAGAGGCTAGCAGCCAAGGTGGTTTCCGTAAAGCATGCTCCCTGGATATCTCAGTTTACTGGAAGCGAGAGCGAGCCAGGTACGTACTTGAGCCAAAGGGCAGCGAAGGTTGTGAGGATGTCTCACTGTCTAAATCCTAAATTGTGAGAGTTCATGAGCTTGGGTTATGTATACTACAGTGTATGAGTAAAGTTCATTCATCCATACAGTCATCAGGACAGCTGAGTATTGTCAGTACAGCCTAACTTGGGCTAGGGTACAATGAGACACTTGTATCAGTAGAAATGTGGGTCATGACATGCATGCACACACACGGTGTAGGTGGAAGCTGATTTAGTATTTTGGCACAAGCCTCCTTGAATTTTCAGTAGTACAAGGCTGTAGCAGATATCAGGTTTTACTTGACATCCAACTCCAGGACCCCAGTTGAGTAAACTATGTGGGTTTGGTTCTCTGAAGCAGTGACTCAGGGCTTGACATTTCTGGCCCAAACTTATACCAGCTAGCCTGCTGTACATGCTCCCAGTAACCCTGACACCCTATACCAGTAATCATGCACCTCAATCAGTTCATGGTGATCAAAACTATGTCTGGCAGCCAAGCAGAAGTAATATTATAGAAGCGTAATTGTGTGCTTCAAGTGGATGACATCTGTCAAGCCTGATTGTTTTGTGCGACGAAGCGGAACTGCCATAAGTAAAAAAAAGGCTAGGCAGGACATTCGAAATGAGGCCCTAATGCATGAAAATTGTTATTGCGTAATGATGTATTACAGGTGGTTATTGTCCTCCAACCCCAGTTGACATGTTACACCTTTCTCATTCAGAATTGGGTTGGCCGAGACCCGTCATGTTATCCGATCAAGTTGTCTTCGATCATTATAATTGATTGGAAACTCTTAGAGTAGCTGGCGTAATTAGAAGTACGGCTGTAAGCTCTCTTAATAGATCTGACACTCTGCGCCACTTCTAGCCCCATGCCTTCCCCCTTCTATTCAGCCCCCTGCCTACCGCCCAATCCCCCGCCCTCCCACACAATGCCAGATCAATGCCAGGCAGATAACTGCAGCCGGTGATGCAGTTGCACCCACTTGATTCCATAGCCTGCCATCACAATGCTGCATTCTCGGAGAGACTTGAAAGCTGGCATTTGCAGTGGTAAGCATACAGAACTTAGCCTGGACCGGGTGGTTTGCACTTGAGAGAGAGAAAGAAAGGTCCAGCCCCTCTCTCGCTCCCTGTTGTTATGTGGTCATCGCTCTGGGCAAGCCTGTGGTACCAAGGAGTGGTAGAGTTTATTGAGTGAGAGATAGGTGGAGCCTTCAGGGGGGACAAAAAAGAAGGGCTTCGTATTGATCTTGAAGACATTGGGTTGGAGTCTGCAAGCTGCAGAAACATCGGAATCACCATCGAAGGCCACGGGGAAGATTTCAAATTTTGGCCGATTATTGGTGAGCAAACTTTTTGGGAAAGCCACGGAAGAGTGTAGAGGTATTCAAGCACTGAGCTGGGGATAGATGGAACTGTCGTCATTGACAGATAGAAGGGAATCCGAAATGCAAGACTGGTTGTCTCAACTTGCCTGAGTACGGTGACACTGTCACATGTGCCAGTGGTGAGACCATCATATGGATACAAGTGCATGTATCAGGAACATGTGGGAATGACAGAAGGATTAACCCTGGTACATTCGATGGGAAATGTCTGCCGATTTCATCGATGTGTTTGTATTTGGCCGTGGCGGCGTTCAAGCTATAACATCAGCCAATATCTCCACAGGGGGGCTCCAGTGACTGACGGCACTCGCCGCGGGTCACCCAGACGCAGCGGAGTCGCCACAGCGGAAGTCATCAGGGAAAAACAAATGGCCTTGGGAAAACCGTTACATGGAACTTTGTGTTAGCAGACCGAAAAAGGGATAAGTCCTATTAGGCTGCGGCATTAATGCAGGCCCCAGTATTGATCTTATACTTGCATTGGAGGAAGATAAGCAAGGGGGGAAAACCGACACAGAGTTACTCCACGGCAACAGAGGAAGGGAAGAAATATAACTGATTGCTGGATACATGGAATGCTGTAGGATCGATCTTCGTTTACTCCTGAATAGCAAGATATGCAATGCGATATTATAGGGACAGTCGCAATATAGGGAAAATCATGGTGGCACCTTCTGGCATGGTTATAAATATCCATGGAGATTGGATATAACGGGTAAATTCACGCCTACTGGGTCGGGTCATTTGTAACACAGTTGGTCAGTAACTACCGTACTTGTACACATAAATTGGATTTTTCACGATTTTATAGTTGCGCATTTTTGTTTCCAAACCAGTTTGTAAGCCTCGGTGAAATTTTACTTAGTTTCTACAGTTGTACTGATGTTTAATTTGCTACAAACGAAAATGTATGGGTGTCTTTTCATCTTGCATGTTCTCATTAGCCATAATATGGCAATATAAAAAATATAAGCATTGACAAGAAGGTGTAAGTTCTTCTTATAGCTTATGTGCAAGTACTCCAGCTTTATATTATAAAACTTGAGTACCAGGTACTTGCACATAAAGGTCACATAAAAGCATCCTTCTTTCAACATTGGCACATCAAAGAAGCAGTTGTGTGCTTATTGGCATAGTTTGCTACATACTTGTTATGTTCAAGGACACTAATTAACTAACACTTGAAAATCCCTAATGCTGTGTCAATAGCTACCTCAGTATTTATAGGCCGCAGCAGTCTTTTTGTGTTGGCTGGTTTGAGATTCGCACCATATGAGCCATGTCTGCACCTTTACTGACGGTCTCCGCACACGCTATATTGGACTTCTGGTACATTCGCAAATAAAGGGGAATATATTCCTTGGTTTGTATGGCTGGCTTGTGCCACAACGTTTCGTTGCGCCTGGACACAGAAACGTATGCATGTATGCTGGCTGTTATCATAGGTGTTTAATAGCCTCTCTGTGGTCACCTCGATCCCTCAGCGAACCCTCGCCTCAGGGTAGCTTTCCAGGCAAATACTGTCTCCTGACACTTTACAGAGTGCCGGACCTTAAAAGGGTATCTGTCACATGAAATGCATAACATTTATCAAGGTTAGCCTAGCTGAAGGAAAACCAGATAGTCATGGGACACAAACACGGCCATTCTTTATAACCGGTTGGTGGTCAGATGCACCCTAATAGCAATGCTAGGCTTTTAGTGGCCTACTTGTCTATGTCTGTATATACACATGTACCATATTTACTCCGTTAAGCGCATTGTAAGATATGTGCCTCCTAGAAAATCTCCAAGGTGGTGGGGGAGCGTGTGTGTGTTGGGGGGGGGGGAGGGGGGAGGGTTCACCCGTTGATAGAAGAAAATGTGTTCAGCTGAATGTTCCTAAATCTAAATCCAGCTAAAGGCTGGGACACTGCTGACAGGTGCAGTGTACCCATCATGTGGCTATAATGTCCTTTAATATTACAGCATATGCATTTTATAGAATAAATACAGACCATTCACCCCAAAAGTGAGTGATATGGGTTCTCCTAGAGAATTGTTACCAGGAATGAAAAAGTCGACTTTGAGAAGTGGACATCATTAAGACGCCAGCTTATGGAAAAAGCTTAAGTCTGGAAACTGGTTCAGTTAACCTCCTTGGCAACCATCATTATATTACCTAGTCGTTTCCTTGCTAACGATCACTAGTAGACTTAAGATTTCTTAAGAAGATTGCCCCAGTTCTGTCCTGTAGTATCTAGTCCATCTCACAGCCTTTAAGGCCAGCTACAAATTAGGCCCCAAGAGTCTGGGCACTGCTTCCCGAAATGACTTAAGATCCACAAGGCATGCATTGATGTTATAAACAAGAGCATTCTATTAGTGGATGTCACTTAAGTTTTAAGGATCTTTTCCAAACTGCATACACAGCATTGGCTCTTAGCCATTGATCTTTGGGGTTTGTGTGGATAAGGGTCTCTAAGGGGGGGGGGGATGCTGGAGGGGGGGGGGGTGACTTGATCAAGATCTGAGTTCATTCTCATCAAATGTACCACCAAGTATTAATATCCAAGGGAATAGACAGACTCTCTGCAGTATCGTTGTCACATGTTGTGGCATTGTGTGTACCAGATTCTTTATTCGCTGTATAATGTATGCCTGTACTCATTCAAATATTATAATGTGTAAGTAATCACAGAATAAGAACTCTGTATGTTTTATGTTGTGCATAATCTTGGAAGTTTAATATTTCATGATTTCTTTGATCATGTTTTATTCTGCAGCTATAATGTGATAGTGCAACCCTTTCAGCTACGAGGAACTTTTGTCAAGATTTTGATCTTCTATCTGTTGCAGATTTAACGATGACCCTTAGGCTATACTAAAACCACAGGCAATTCAGACTTGAAATATCCAGAGTAGTGATGGCGAAGTTTATGCAAGACATGGAGCACCTTTGTAGATCAGTGAGGAACTGGCACATCTGGTGGGCAGTCAGCTTGATTTCCTTGGTTCAAGCTGAGTATGTCATCCAGCAGTTCCATGACGATACCAACAATGGCCAACTTAATCACATGGTTATAGATGAAAATACTGGGAAGATATACGTCGGGGCCGTAAACAGGTTGTATAAGCTCACTGAATCTCTCGGACTTATCATGTCGGTGGATACTGGGCCGCACAGTGACAGTCCGTACTGCCCTCCGCCAAACCAAGAGTGCTACTGCTCCGCTGGTTCCTGCGATAACCACCAGAAGACGCCAACAGACAGCATAAACAAAGCCTTGCTCATAGACTACGATAGTGGCAAGCTCATCGCTTGCACAAACCTCTTCCAAGGTCACTGTGAAAAGCGTAGTTTGACAAATATTCGGACTCCCGATGAGCCTGCTGTATGGACATTCATGGTTCCAAACGATGCAGATTCGCCGGTGGTTATGTTTATAGGACCCGGGCCAGGTCCCGATAATGTACAACCAAGACCGAAGGCTTTGTATATAGGAGCCACACGCAGCCTCGTAGGGATCGATATATACAAGGATTATATACCCACAATGTGCAGTAGGAAATTGTCGGATTTCGACCTCGTACATTCCGACACCTTCACCTCCAGCAAGGTCGACATCGAGATTCTTCAAAGACAAAAATACCGGATCTACTACGTGTTTGGGTTCAGCTCCGGAGGGTTCAGCTACTTCCTTACAGTGCAAGGCGAATCTGTGCAAGATCCGGACAAGTATGTCACCCGGATCGTACGCGTGTGCCAGAATGACACGAAGTACTTCTCCTACGCGGAAATCCCGTTGAAGTGTATGCATAACAACACTGAGTATGACATCGTCAGGGATGCGTATATCGGGTATCCGGGCGCAGAACTGGCTAGGACGCTGCAGATTTCTGATCTTCCGCCCCGGACCGATACTGACCAGGTGCTTTACGCTCTCTTCTCCAAGGCGGAAGCCAATTCCGTAACCCCACTGCCAGATTCCGTTTTGTGTGTGTACACGATGAAGGAGATACGTCAGTTCTTCACCCAGGCGATACAGCAGTGTTTCCAAGGCGTGGGGAACACCGGTCCGGCGCATATAGCCCGACCCGATCCATGTATAGAATACGCCGGAGAGGTAAGTTAACTGTGTCTTTTCTCGTGCTGCACTCAGGTGATAAGTGAGGCCGAAGACCTGGCTTGAGTACTCCACTGACAGAGTGTAGTTCAGTTCATGCCCACAACTCATGTACAGTTATATAGACACAAACTGAAATTCAAACTTACGCAGAAAGTATTGGTGAGTTTGTAATCTGCTGAGGTACAAATAACTAATAAGTAAAACAACGGCATCTTGCAAACAGAAACTCAAGTATTTGATAGCTTCATTAGCTTGCAATGTGACGTCAAATACTAATTCCATTAAATATGTTAAAAAATTAAATAAATAAACATTAAGTGGAAGAAATACTTTGCACGATTACTGGTAATTGTTACTCAAGGATATCAATAACTGTAGCATACAGGAAGTCATACTATAGCAGCAAGGTTAGTCATGATGATGTAGACGGACAACAGCTTCTTGAAACTGTGTGACACAGCGGTGTTTAAAAAAAAGATTTTGCTTTGTCAACAATATAAATTGTAGCCAAGTGACAAAGTCAAAAACTGTGTCAATAATCTTCAGTGTCACTTGTCCCTCGTCTCCTAGTCCGGGGAATCCATCGGTGACAACTACTGTGGAGAACGCGAGATCAACCATCCAATATCCGGATCCGAACCGCTGGTCCAGACTGCTGTGATCAACTTCCCCAACACGTCTGCCACCTCGATTGCCGTGGAAACGACCTCCGGTGACCAATATACGGTCGCTTTTATTGGTACCAGCAATGGCATTCTGAAAAAGGTAAGACCCAAAAATTATATATACATGTATTCCATGTTTTGTCTCATTTTGCTAATTGTTTGTGATACAGTTTTCTAGTATTTTAGGTCATAATTCAGTAGAACCTACCTTGAAAAATCTGACCATCTTGAGGGTAAAAATGTGGTCTTTCCGGACCAGAGATCTGTGGTGACATGTTCAATGACATTAAAATGTAGGACTTTGAATCCTGTCAGTGATTCTGGTCTTTCAAGACCGTTGGTCTCTCATGATGACGCTTATCATTCAAGATGGCTTTTATTGCATTGCGTAATACTGGTATGTAATATGTAAATCCTTCTGAATATCAAGCTCTTATCACAAAAGATGTTCTAAAAAAAAAAAATATAATTTAAATAATGTGGATCACTATAGCCAAGTGCCAAAATTATTACCAATGCAACAGCTAATGTCATAGCGCAGATCCCGCCTGAAGCCGTATCTCATCAACAGTTACATGACATTGCAGAATATTAGCAAAATCAGAAGTCCGAAAATAATCTTTTGCGTGATTGGCCAAATTATTTGGCGATCCTCCCGGAACCAGACATGTTGGTGCTGAAACTTGAGCTAATGCCAAAGCCCTGTTGGAATACCCTGGATACAATATTACGCCTGCAGAAGTAGGATCTTCAGCCGTCCTTTCTAACTGGATATCTATGTCGGCACACCCCATCTTCTATGATAATCTTAGGATAAAAATTTTTAAAAATTGAGTCTATCCATGTACCACTGACTCAAGCATTGCACTTGCTCCATCATTCTGATGTTTTCTCTGTAAGTTTATATAAGCAGACCTTGAGAGATAATACTGGATAACCTCCAAAGCACCGTTGAAAATAGCGTTCACTGGCAGTGTTTCGTCCTTGTCTTTTTGTTCTATAAAAAAACCCAAATCTGATGCTTGTCCACAAAAAATGACTCCATATTCCATGGTGCACTGCAGAGGGATCATCATCTTCAGTGACATTGCCAATGCTATGTACCTTCAGGGCTAAAGATAATCTCCATTTCTGATGTGACGTTCCAAATGTCTGCTACTGCTTTAATGTTTTAATAAACACTAAACACTCATGATGGGGTCCCTAATGCTGCAAAATCTGTATCTGACCCCAAGGCTATGGGTCTTTATTTCATCCACAGATGAATCTGTCAGTCTAAATTTGACACGGGAGAGTGAAAAAAAATATTACCTGTAATTCAGTATTTAATGCTTTTGCCATTAAGCCCTGCTTTGAAAATCTGCCTTCCTTGAAGTTGAAAAACATTTAGATATTATCTTTGTAATGAACATTATCTTGTTAGGCGCATACGCATTAACTGCGTAAAGTTATCCTTTTAGAAATTTATTTATGCATATTCATTACATCTGTTTTATGAATAATTTAGCCTTTTAAAAAAAAAAAACCATTTACCAGCCATGTAAAAATTAGCAACTTTAGTAGTTCAAACTCCGCCACCGAAAAGATCCACAAAAAAAAAAAAATATTTATTGATCTGCTGAGTCTAGTCCTGCGGGATGGTCCTGGAAGGTCTTGATAACCGTGATATGTAACCCTCTCTGGTCAGCCTAAAATCCCAGGCTTCAGTAGAGAAAGCGCTGTTCTGAGGCCATTGTCTGGGACTACTGGATAACGGGAATGGCAGTCCATACCAATTAAGTCGAGAAAATAGTGCCTTGCTTTAGAAGTTGATTCAGTTGGAGACTGATTTGTCTTCACAAACGTCTTCAGAAGAAATATCAGTTGTCATGACTGATTTATGGAGTTGGTAACAGAAGCACTAATTTCTTTGAAAGTAATCTGTTCACTGATATATGATGCACTAGCCAGGTTCTAACTGGATTAATAATTCCAACTTTGTTTAAACAGCCGGTGGGAAAAATTATAATTGTCACGATACTCAAACATTTGTAGTGGCGAAAAGGTTCCGAGCAATATTTTCAGTTTACAAGGAGAAGGAAACACCCTTGGGAAATTCATGGAAAACTTTTTTTTTTTGCTTTTTCTATCTGGGATGGGGTGGAATTGTGATACGATTACCAGATTTTGTATGCCGGGCCAGTGGCAAAACACACGAGGCGCCCAAGGCAGTTGGACACACCAAGATATCTCTACCCAGACTCGTTCGACTGGCTCGCATTTGTAGATGTCAGTCTTAATCGGCATCGCAGAAAAAAAGGATTGTGTGTTGCTATTGATTGAGAATTAAATAGAAGAGATTGCATGTAATATCTGGTGAGGGAAGGCCTCGTAATGTCTCATTGCGGATCCAGGTCATGCCTGCAGCCCCCACCACAATCAGCCGCAGCTTCGAGCCAGAATGCCTCAATAAATTGGATGAATGCCGCACTTTCGGTTTGCACAGGGTGATTGAAAGTTTCTC
>JAAUYG010135675.1_pt1 | contig 12020 bp, 7 predicted proteins | sample 7278091 | NCBI WGS metagenome assembly JAAUYG01 (sample SAMN14350201, study PRJNA611818) | marine sediment metagenome | isolation source: surface marine sediment (0.6m) | place: French Polynesia: Moorea | collected 2018-08 | reverse complement strand
TACTACTACTACTACTACTACTACTACTACTACTACTACTACTACTACTACTACTACTACTACTACTACTACTACTCAAACAAGAGGCCCAGGGGCATTTACGCACTGCTTGGTCACTTGCTAGTTAAAAGAATACGAGAAATGTATAATCTTAGCAGCACAAAGATGCCTGAATATTTAAGTCAAAAGTAGATACAAGGTCGTCAAAAACTGGAAATGCACCGAATGACCTGACCTTGAACACTTAACACTGATAAGTACTCTGCGAGCACCAAAGATTTACCTCTGAGACTGAAATGTATATAGGTATAAAGTCGCCCGAAAATCAAACATGCACCGAATGACCCCAAGCTGAACATGAACACTTAATAGTCAAAAGCACTCTATTCACACTTATTACTGACCCATGAGGCCCAAATTTTGATCCGTTTCGCTCTACGATTAGCCGTTTCCGAGATACAACATGTACAGACGCTGAAATTCGGAAATACGCAAAATAACCCCAAACTGAACTTGAACAGTTAACAGTCAAACGTACTATATATACATCAAATACATACCCCTGAGGTCCAAAGTTTGGTCCGTTTCGCTCTACGACTAGCCGTTTCCGAGATACATGTACAAGGTCAACGAATATTGGAAGTGCATCGAATGACTCCAAACTGAATTTGAACACTTAGCAGTCAAAGGTATCCTATATACACTAAATACTTACCCAAATTTTGGTCAGTTTCGCTCTATGATTTCCTAGCTGTTTCCTAGATACAACATGTACAAGGTCGGCGAAAATCAGAAATGCACCGAATGACCCCAAACTAAACTTGAAATTTAACAGTCAGAAGTTCTCTATAAACATTTAATACTTATCCCTGAGGTCCCAATTTTTGTCAGTTTCGCTCTGCGACTAGCCGCTTCCGAGATACAAGGTCGCCAAAAATAGGAAATAAAATAAAAAGAACAACAAAAAAAAAGAAAAAAGAAATTTGAAATTTCACAATTCGTTATACAACTTTGGTAGATATATCTTTCGGTAGAATCCTAGGAGTATGCATGATTTTGGGGGGATCAAAACAGTTATGTACTTTCAGAGGATATGTCGTTTCGCGTTTTTTCTACTCTTTGTTGGTCCCATAGTAACGAAAACGAAACAAATATCGTAAAAAATCAAAAATGTAAAATTTTGAAAAATAAAACAAAAACAAAACAAAACAAAAAAAAAGCAGTCTGGAGATATGGTGAAAATGTACCTTTCCCCAAAATTCGACATTAATCTGTTTAAAGGGTACCGAGAAAACGGTTTCGGTTTTCACGGACGGACCACGGATGCCCGCGTGATGACAGTAGCTCTGCTGTTCAGTAGCACAAAGCAGAGCTAAAAACTCATAAAAGCTGAAGTCGTTTAACACTTCACATCTCTGTGAATTGAAATAGTGTATTTTTTTTACAAACTAATATTTATAAGTCTGTTGCCACTAACAAGGTGTGTCATCATTGTTGTTTGCAGCTAGAAAACTGTCGATTAGTCAATGCCTCGAATTCTGGGACACCACGGTAAAATGCGCTGTTGGTAATGCTTAGTGAAATATTAGTTGGCGTTAGCCCGACACGCAAATAAAGTCTGTAATACACATTAGGCAACAGCTATTAATAATAATATTATATCTTTATTGCCATTGTTGTGGAGTCAAAAGTGATCAAAGTACAACTGCCATAGCTATATGATTGACTTCTACAATGATGACAACGACAACGGTCACACTGACTATTGTGGTAGCATCAGCAGCTTGTTAACCATTTTGTCCATATATACGGTCTGGTAAGCAAAGCTACAAGAATGGTCAAGATTTCAAGCGTGTCTTCCTGTGTATTTCAGCTCAGGAACTCGATCATGAACAGCACATGTGATGTGGAGATTCCTTACCAGGAGCTGGCTATTCGTTTTGGGAAAGATGAGCTGTAACAGATGTATCAGATGTAACAGATGCCCGTCAAGCATCGCTGGTTGAAATGGGAGCAATGCGTCACTATATCACATTAACTACTTATTAAGTACTCTGTTAAAGCAGAAGTAAATATCAAGGTGTGATGCTTCTCCAAATATTTATTCCAGATTTCGAGGTTGTAATTGCAGCATACCTTTGTCAATAAACACATGATAAAGGCAGCATGTGAAACTTTTCACTTGCAAATTTACCTCAGTGTTTGTGTGCGCTAGCTAAGAACCTAAACTGTTCACCCAAATCTGTCTTCTGCGAGCAAGGACCGATTACATTCGTTCTTGTTGCAACTTCAATTTGTAGTACAATATCAACATAAACCGGTGCCATACAATATGAGCAAACCGATGCTGTTCCAGAGCATTTAGTTCACTTACTGAATTACTGAAGGTATATCTAATGAGGTCCCATAGGAAGATATGTTTGTTCATCGGGTAGAACATACTGGCAATACTTAAATTGTAAATCAGGGTAGTAAAATGTGACATGACCGTTAATAATAATTGCACGTAGAATTCATGGAATTCTGCAGAAACATGTGTCCATAGGATCCCATGATGTTGATAAATTGTACAAACATAAGAGTGACTATATTGTACATATTTAACATTTGAAGTATGGCTCGGTTTGTACAATTAAAGTTCTCACAATTAGTTAATTCGCAAAGATCATCGGGTGACGTCATTAAATAATTGTGGCACGACGAATTATTGGTGGGGGGTAGTCAAAAACTCCATGCCAGCGATGAGACGACAACACTTACCACAATTATTTGTTGAACGAATTCGATAACCCTATTATTATACAGCCACAATTATATTTGAGACACATACAGTGTTGTTTTGAGCCTTCGAGAAGAGCGCTTTATGGCAGGATAATGTTCAGTTGATTATTTTTCTTATGCATAAACACATGTTTAGCAATTCCAGTTGTATTGACAGTAAGCAGGAGTAAGCAAAGAATCGGATCTTCAAACCTTTAAGAGTTTCATCTGTGAAACTGGTTCAGGTTCAGGCTTGGGGAAATGGGGTTTTGTTCTTCCAACAAATGTCCATGTGATGCATGGGAGTGGTGTCAGCTGGGGACTGGGGTAGGTGGTGATTCTCACGTAGGGGTTGCTACAAGCGGCAGGCTGCATTTCTCCACTGGCATCCAGACTGCAATATCGGATCGTTTGTGCCGATAGTCACACTTCCCTTATCAGTACTGTCCATTCAGTACGACTGTTATAGGGACTTTTATATGCTGGTGTGTAACTACATATCCAGACCTTTTTGCTACTGCTCAAGGGAATATTGGGTCAATGCACATGCATTTAGACAAAATTGCTCAGTTTCTGCCCTAGTGCTTTAATATGTGGATCAGATATTTTTCAGTCACACGTTAACCCCATGTAGAAGGAGCCAAGGACTAACAGAGCTATACTGTCGTTCCATTCTGTGTCATAAACAAAGTATTCCAAGTATTTGTCTCCCTATTTGTGTCGTTCTTGTCCATGTTTACTTATTGCTGTGTCACAGGCTACCCTCGTCTGTGAACCTCGTCTCCAGTCCACTGCCTTGTGTTTTTGTCCATCCGTATGTCTTTGTGTTTGTGTTCTCTCTCTTGTATCTCAGTGAATTCCCGTGTCACTGTCAGATTGTGCCCAGTGTCCCTGTATATATATTGCTATGTTAACCGCTGTGGTAAATAGAGATTCAGTGTTTCGGAGAATAAAGTTCAGAGATTCAGAATTCGGTCTGGGAAAGCGTGTATGGTTTGGCTGTATGTGTCGCCGACATGACAGTGACAGCCTTGGTAACTTGCTATGTAAACAGGTTGCCAGGATTAAACTCCCTCTACTACTTACTTCTGTGTCTGGATTGGCTTTACATCTACACCCACATACCTGAGCTAGCTAGCCGACGGCAACACTATATATGTCAACCACTAAAATCAGGCCATGAAGTTTCAACTTTACAAGTGCCCAACTTAAGGGTGGGGTGAATAGGGGTCTGAAGATGCTGCTGGCTCCTGACGTCATAGTGACGTCACTTTGGTCGGCATTGGCAGGACGTTTCAAAGAATATTTTTAAGCAGATGGTAAATTGTAATTCTACACGCTATTGGTTGTTCTGTGTATTCATATGAAGTGTGCTATCTTTTTATGCTTTGACACAAACTCCAGTCGAGTCTTTACTTTGGTGTCTTTTTCTTTTTTTCTTTGGATTCCAAAATACAGAGTAGGGACACATGTGAGGCCCCAGCATTGCGTCCCACTAAGTTGCACTACTACATGTAGCTGTAGGTCGCACTCACCTGTGTAATCTCACAGCATAACTCCCGAATTTTTGTGTACTAATACGCTGACCAAAAACGACGTATTACAATACGAGACAGACAAAACTGTAGGGATATACCTATACTGGACTGCAAATAGATTAATGTTCTTTCCAATATTAGTCCAGCCCTTCCAGACTTATATGTCACTTCTAACCATACAAAGTTCACCTCAAAGTTTCTCATCAATTATATCACTTTAGACTACCATGTTATATAAGAAACCCTTACGTCTTTCATATGTGGCTGTAATACATTTCTCACACTGTCTCAGAACATTTGTAAACACATTTTGACGCCAATTCCAAAAAGGCACGCACATCCTTGACAGTACGAGAACTCTGTCAATCCCGCACAGCGGCAGTTTTCATGGGGTCTACTTCAACCCCATCTCGTGACACGTAATGTCCTAGAAAAGGCACCCGACCTCGCATTAGGCAACGCTTTGAAGGTTTTAACTTCCGGTTTGCCTCCCTGATCCGATGCCAGACTCTCTTAAGCCTGCCCATCGAGTCATAAAAATTACCACCGTAGATGATTATTTTGTCTAGGTAGATTGGCCATATTTTCCAATTAAGCACTGATAGAACTCCATGAGTCCTTCGAAGGTTGCTGGTTTGTTACACAGCCCGAACGGCATTACCGTAAATCGACACAACCCTTGACGTGAAACGAACACATCTTTATCAATGTCGGCTGAGTCTATCTTGACTTGCCAGTACCCGGCATATAAATCCAGAGTACTTAAATACTGTGAGCATCAAGTGTATCCTCTATCCTGAATAGTCGATAGGCGTCCTTGCTGGATACCTCGTTGACTTTCCGGTAATCCACGCAAAAACCTAGTGGAGCCATCTTTCTTAGTGACAAGAACAACCGGGCTAGCCTAACTGCTCTGGCATGGCTCGATAACGCCTTGGTACAACATTGTTTGGACTTTAGTTTGTTCCATATCTTGTTTTGTGATGGGAAGACGCCTGGGTGGCAAGCCTATCGGGCGGTTCTCTGCGGTATCAATTGAATGAGCGACCAGGTCGGTTCACCCCATGTCATCTGGCCCGCTACTGAACATGTATTCGTAGATAGCCATTGCAAGCTCCTCCCTCTCTCACAGGGCGAGATCTTCCGCTAACTCTTTTATTAGGGGTTGCAGGTATTCCTGTAGATCTTTAGGATTTAGGCGCGCATCCATACTTTCGTTACTTCCTGTTGCCTACATAAGTACTAACAGCCATTCGTACATCCAACAACTTCCCATCGTCAGAATCGGAGTCCCAGTCAGACAACTGGGAACCTACCGGAACATTTCTTTGGCCGATCCCCCTCATACAGAGTACGAGGCGCATCCGACAAATTCATCACCGGTAAATAGTGAGTCTCACAACCTGGTGCAGTCAGTTCTATAACTCAAAAAAGCAGGCTGCAGAGGGAAACAGAGTTAAATTTGGAACTTGGGAGTAGTTGTGATATGGATATGGGGTACCTTTAACCTGTTAGTGTTCAGGGTCATTTTGGGGTCATTCGATGCACTTGTATCAAAATAGCCTGTAATTCGAAAACGGCTGGCGGTAGAGCAAAACGAAGTGAAATTTATGACTCGGAGTTAGCTGTTATATATGTATATGTGGTATCTTTGACCTATTATTGTTTAAGGTTATTTGGGGTCACTGGGTGCATTTGTCTCAAAATGGCCTGTAAATCGATAACGGCTGACCGTAGAGTGAAACAGTGTTATTTTTTTGTTGACTCAAAGGTTAGTTTTAATATTAAGATTTGGTACCTTTAACATTTTTAGTGCCCAATGTCATTTGAGGTTATTCAGAACACTTGTATCAAAATGGCTGGCTGCAAAAAGAAATGGATTGAAATTTGATCTCGGGGGTAGTTGTAACATGTACATGGGGCACCTTTGACCTTTTAGTGTTCAAGGTCATTTAGAGGTCATTCGGTGCACTTGTCTCTAAATTGCCTGTAACTCGAAAACGACGGGCCATAAAGAAAATTTTAGTGAAAGTTTGGAACTCGGGTGCATTATATACATGTATGAGATACCTTTGACATTTTATTGTTCAATGTCATTTTGGGTTCATACGGTGCACTAGTCTCAAAATTGCCTATAACTCGAAAAGAGTTGGTCATACAGAGATTTGTTACATGGGGTGTAGTTGCTACATGTACATTGGATGCCTTTGACCTTTTGCTGTTAAAGGTGATTTGGGGGTCTTTGGTGTAATTGTCTCAAAATGGCCTTTAACTCAAAAACGCCTGGAGATAGAGCGACACGAATTGAAATTTAGGACTTGGGTTAGTTGTCATGGGGCACGTTTTTTAGTGCTCGATTTCATTTCGGGTTTCAATTCCATGCACTTGTATCTAAATGACCTGTAACCAGGAAAAGGCTGGCAGTATTGCAAAACGGAGTGAAATTTGGGACTCGGGGGTTAATTGTAATATATATATGGGGTACCGTTTAGTGCTTAAGGTCATTTTGGTGTCATTCAGTGTTCTTGTCTCAAAATGGCCTGTAACTTGAAAACGGTTGGTTGAATAGCGAAACGAGTGAAATTTGGCACTTGGGGGATAATAGTAGACCATATATAACTGGATGACCGTCACCTTATTACATACATATATGTTTGCTGTTACTCAAACAAGGTGAAAATAAATATCCTATCCTATAGGGTGTACCTTTGACCTAGTAGTGTTAAAGGTAATTTTGGGGACATTTGGCGTAATTGTCTCAAAATGGCCTGTAACTCGTTTCTCATATCGGATTATATGAGAGAATGGCACTTTGAAATTTTAAAATCGTAGTAAATGGAGAAGCTTGAAACTTAAATACATGTATATAGAAAACGGTTGATCGTGGAGTGACACAGATGAATATGAATACATTTCCACCTTAAAATAACATTATTCCCATCAGCAACATCGCCATAAGGCATGAACCTTAACTTGTCATATGGCAAGTGGTTAAGCGCCACGAGCAGGATGATAAGGCCCATGGGCATTTTGTTCATTTTCCCAGTGCATGACCACAGTGATTTGTTTTTCAAATTTAAATTTTAAATTTCAAAATTCCTATAAGCAACTTTGTGAGGACTGTCACAGGGAACATTCAGGAAAAGTGTTGTTGAAAAAGAATCATAACTGTAGGAGGAGCAGGGGTTTTTTTTAATTTTCCCTCCCATATGGTCCAATGCAAACAATAATTTTAATAGTTAATAAATAGTTATTAAATTTTAATAGTTAATAATTTTAAAATTAAATTTGAAATTTCAAAATGCTCACGAAGTAACTTTTGTGAGAACTGTCACATGAATATTTGGAAAAAGTTTGGTAAAAAAATCATGACTGTGTGAGGAGTCGCGTTTTTAAATTTTCACTCCCATAGGGTCCCATGTTAACGAAGATGTAAAAAGTGGTTAAAATTAAAAACTCCACAATTTTGAAAAACGCAAAAAAAAAATGGTCTGGCGTTAATTCGCTTGATGGTTTCTGAAAAAAGGGTTTTATGTTCGGCATTAGCTCTGCTAATACAGTTAAGCAGAGCTAAAAATTGAACAAAAATGTCGGATGATAATTTTACCCAGTAGTCTGATATTATATTTATGAGAGAATTCAGACTTGCCGGCAGCGTCATGCTGTAATAACAATTATAATTGTGCTATCATTCTGTTGGTTTACAGAGCTAATATTATTAGCTCCGTAAACCAACAGAATGATAAATAAGTCGGCTGTATTATCTTGGAAACACTATATTATTTCGGATTGTACGAACTCATGAGGAAAAGCAGCTGCGCGATGTACATTACCAGCACATTTACTCAGAGAGAGGGAATGGCCATCTTTACAGTTTCCGTTGTTTCTGTAGCCTACGTTTTTGTGGTCTTTGCAGGAGCCAAGGTACGTATATCTCGTTTGATTAGGATAACCAGTTAGGATGTCGTCATGCGGTCGTCAGTCCGCCCGTCCGCCTGCCCACCAAACCCGTTTTCTCGGAAACTGTCAAAGGAATTAATGCCATGTTTGCAGTGAAACAGATGAAAATTTGGGCCCCGGAGGGTAAATACTCAGTGTATGTGGGGTACTTTTGATGCTTTTGATACTTTTAATTCTGTGTGATGTCATTTGGTACATTTCTGATATTCGGCAATAGCATTTTGATAGCACACGTCACCAGAGCAAACATCACTTCTCGCTGCTCTCAAAAATGATATTAGCTGTGGTAACAGTGCATTATCTCACACCTACCTAGTAAGTAGTGGCTACATTGCTGGTGTATGTGTAGGTATTGTGCTGTTTTCACCGCTGGCTCTACAGAAGGGGTCTAGGGGAATTTCCTTGAAATCACCGCACGGAGGGATGTTTTGCGGTAACCCCAAGGTGCACGCGGCGACCAATTTGTTTTACCACCCATTTCGGGCAGACGTGAACTGAGTGCTGTGTTCCATCCCCGGGAGGGAGAGGACGAGTAGGAAAGTCAAGAGATCAAACTCCCCACATGCTCTCGGGCCTTATGCCACCAGACAAGAGTCTGGACGGTTCGTGCCCCTGTGTGAGAGGTAGTCAGAGTCAGAATACCCTAGGGGTTTCAGACTCCAAGCACCCGGCCGGGAGTTCGAGCTGAGGACTCCTCTGGACCATTCACTGATACCTGAGAGACAAGGGACAACAAGAGAGACTGATCTTTCAAGACGGTTTTATTATTCATTCCTATCTCTGTCTCAGAAGGCAGAGACACCACCACGTACATGGTTGACGAAGACATAACACCAGATGTTAGGCGAGTCACACAGAGTTAGGTAAATGGCTTAGGGCCCTGAAATTATGAGACACCTTTGGCTTATGGCCCTAAAGTTACACGGATATGGCTTAAGGCCTTACGGTTTGATAAGACGTCATGAAGGCATTGTGGCCCTTAGAGAGTCGTCAGTTGATTGCTGACGACGTTACTAGTGAGATTGGGCCGAGTACAGGCCAGGGAGTCTGTTTAAAGGACGACACTTAAAGTTACCTACAACAAAATACATGTGCGTGTGCGCCATAGTGAGAACAAGGTGTTGGTAGCAGTTTTATACCAACGTGAACAGTCTTACAGCTAAAATAGAAAAGGTGAATCTCCAGATTGCTTTATATGTGTTAGCTTCTTGCTAGAAAGTTCCAGAGAGTGACAACGGCCGTTTCAGACGAAACGAGTCATCGCCTGTGCCATAGCAACCGGCGCCAAATACAAGAAATGCCGATATTCATTACTATATACAGCCGCGCTCCACTCTAACATTACACATTTACAACTCGGCAACTACTAAAATGATTTACTTTATCTCAAGACTGCCACGCAGGGCAAGACAAGTACTACGCAACGCGAATACTAATAACTTGGAACAACACATATTTAAGGCAGTAGGAGGAGGTCAAAATACCACAGTATAAGTCTAAGCTTTTTCCATCTGCCAAGTGACCGAGCAGAGCGTCAAGACCCCTTGGCCTTTTGTCTCTGTTTTACCACCATATGCTTGTCTGCGATTTCTTATTTAATAATGCCTACCACCAATTCGGAGGGTTACAGAAGACATTAGATTTTTACCTTTATTTTTCTTATTTATTAAATGTTTATCGCCTGTTTGTTTTTTATTGGACATTCTGATGTTTATTTTTTTGTATACTTCTAAGTAATTAGGTTAATCTCTTTAGGATTATCACTAAACTCTGTTACTCATAGGCTTCCCCGGTCCATAGTTAGCATTTCTCACAAGTCTATTGTATTTTTTGAGTTATATTATATCCTTCTTAGTTATCTTTGGGTATCCATAAACAGAGTGGGATGCTGGTTTCAGGCCACAGACAATGAAGCTAGCCAGAAGCACCAAGGGTGTCAGTATCCGCAAGTACACTGCGATGAGGACAGATGTGTGGAACCTGATCAGATGTGTGATGGGACAGCTGACTGTAAAGACGGCACAGACGAATCAAAAGGGCTCTGCAAGGAATAGTACGACACTGCTTATATATGATGTACACCTAATTATTGAAGATATAATAACTGGCTAACGTCAATTACTGGCATGGATGACTGACTGACTGACCGCACATAAAAGAAAAGACCGATGACCCAAATGATGAAAGAATTGATGACCAAACAAGCAAATTAATATGTTATAGATTTAGTGGGACACACGGTTTTATTCACGTTTCTTTATTCTTGTGCACTTGTTATATCCTTACTTTAACATGGCGCAATGTTACAATATAGCCACGTGAGCCCCGGTGTGGAACCGATCCACAAATAAAAGTCATGATATTGTAAATAGAAAGTAGTCATTTGGCCTATTTTGACATCCCTTTCCACACAAATGATGGCTGGGTTAACTGGGACACCAAGCAGCACTTCGGATTCAGGTGAGAGATGACAGTGTTCCAGAGTAGATTCGAACTAGTGACTCATCGATCTGAAGCTGACCATGTTACAGGTCAGTCAGCCGCTCATACAGTTATGACATGATAGGTGCTGATTAAAGACTGTGATAGCTGGATCAAGAAACTCTTACCGTTTGCGTGAGTGCACATAACATAGTCATTACCTCTGTCATTTGATGGATGGATGAATCAGGCTTATAGTCGGCTTTCAACCACTCATGGTCATATCACCCACTGCAAGTTGTTGGTGTGTATGTACTGGACCCGTCTTGTACTAGTCGGACCTTCGGCCAGTCTTTATAGTGCTAGCCCACTGAAACATCCCCCCACGGGTAAGCAGTGATGTCCCAACCCAGACCATTATTCTGACTCCGGGCCGGCCAGACGGTCTCTAACTCTTTTGTGCTGAGCGCTACCTCTGTCATTTGAATAGCGAGATCGGACATTACAGCGTGAGTTTATATCCAAAAGGGGGCTTGTGGACAGATTATCTGAAAGTGTCATAATTATATAATAACAATAATTCAAAAGAAAAATAACACCAATAATAAGTAAACGTAGCAACAGCACAAATATATCGGAGCACAAGGTATTATTATTTTTGATAATTCTCCATTTACCATTATTCGGCAGGGAACTGGCAAAATGAGAGAAAAGTTAATTTGAAAAGTAAACATGTGACTTCTCCTTGACAGTGGTGGCTGTCATGGGCGATGTTTTGGCCGTGCCAGACAGCGTGCTGCCAGTCAGACACCAGACCGATGGACTTTTGCGGGGTGTACCAGCTGCTGTACAAAGGATGTAGATGGGGATGGCTTCATTACAGAGCAGGATATGAGACGCATCTATGACTATGCGTGTGAACCAGATGACAAGGCGGAATAATGTGAGCAATTGCAGAACAGAAGTAGTAGCACCAACAGCAGCAGCAGTTATTGTTATTGTTGTTGTTGTTGTTGTTGTTGTTGTTGTTATTGTTGCTGTTGCTGTTGTAGTGAACCAAAATGCAATTTAGTTGCAGAACGTAGATACCCAACTGCCATTCTGAATATTTCCGCACATTTCCAGGCTTCCATTTGGGAATAGTTAAATCGTTTTACCAGGTGAACCACATGCCAATGTGCCCCGGGGAAGCAGAAGCGTATCTCAGTTTTTTGACAGGACTGGTGGAAGATTTAGACCGTGAAGTGCTCAGTAAAGACGACCTAGCGGCAGCAATTGAAGCATTTGGAGGGGACACATCTGGTATGTATACAATTACATTGCCACCACCACCACCACCAC
>JAAUYG010077333.1_pt1 | contig 12020 bp, 5 predicted proteins | sample 7278091 | NCBI WGS metagenome assembly JAAUYG01 (sample SAMN14350201, study PRJNA611818) | marine sediment metagenome | isolation source: surface marine sediment (0.6m) | place: French Polynesia: Moorea | collected 2018-08 | reverse complement strand
TAGTAGTAGTAGTAGTAGGAGTAGGAGGAGGAGGAGGAGGAGGAGGAGGAGAAGGGGGAGGAGGAGGAGGAGGAGAAGGAGGGAAGAGGAGGGAGGAGGAGAAAGAGGGCAGGAGGAGGTGGAGCAGCTACAGCAGCAGAAGCAGCAGCAGGAGTGCTGGCGGTGGTGGTGCTCCCATTTATTCCAACGATAGGTTTGATATCCATAAAATTTTCACCAAAAGAAAAATGTATGCAAAATTAAGGCAGAGAGTATTACTCAAAATAGAATTTACAAGCGAGTATTCCTAAGACCATGCCACTGTGGGAAGATATATAGTGCTGAATTGGGCCCAGAACTTTGTGCACCTATGGCCATAATTTATTTACAACGAATCTAGGAAAATCAGTAAAATCAATGAGAAGTTACTCAGCGTTGGTGATCGTGGCAGATCTATAAGGAGTGATGAAGTTTCGTATACCATTACAGAAGAATTAACCAAATTTTCACACCGTCAGGTAATGACGAAACCACCGCAGCGAGATCCACCACCACTGATCAAATGTCAACAGAGGTACGTTCTACCTCTGGCCGGGAACCATCACCCAGTGGTGTGGCTACCAGTGACTCCATAGAAGCAGACGGCACCAGCACAGCTGTTGGATCTGGCACTGAACAAACTACGACCAGCGGATATACCAGTAGGACGCAAGGTATCTGTAGTGATTTTATTGTTTAGAAAAACTCATTTATGTCACATGTAGCAGACTGTAAAAAAGTGTTAAAGCTATAATGCACTACGAAGTCTTAGTGCTAAATGTTTCAGTATAATCGGCTACAATGGCAAAAATTGCTTCTATATGGAAGATTGGACTAGCAAACAGGCCATCGGGTTAAAGTATTAACAAATAGATAAGTAAGAATAACATCTAACAAAACTATAACATAGAACCAAGCAACATCAAATAACCCCATAAGGAAAGATCCTGATAAAACACTCTGGTACTGCAGACCAACGCAAGCAGTCTAAAGCTAGCTTTATGAATGAAACACAACGATGTCGATTTAAAAAGCGTTTATTATTACAGAGTCGGTGTTATGTAATGCTATGTAGCAGGTGCGAATAATTGTATGTACTTGAAAAATATACTGAAAAAGCATCATTGCAAAGATATGTTTAGTCCACAAAAACAGATTAAGTATGGGCGGAAAACCGTTAGTTTTGTCCACAATTGAAGACTGCCAGCAGCAGTCTCAGGCAATTCAACTTTGTCGCTAAATTCGACATGGGTTTTCTGCGATTTTGACCTCCAGTGCAACAATAGAACACGGTATACCGACACCGTGCGATATATAATGGGCCAATGGAGCAATCGATGTCAAACGGAATACACACTGTGAGAGCAACCGCCCTCCCCAGGCGTTGCCGCAACCTAATAGATAGTTTGTTGGGCTTCTGACACGTGTGTTAACCTCATTGCATCTTTTGTATTTAAGTACGTTTTAGCCTATGGGTTCGAATCCCTCCTGGACCACACTTTAACTAAGGTTTGCCATCCCAGGCCCTTGCTCCATTGCCCCAAAATATACCACACGTTGGCACGGCATACACATTTGGAAGTACACATAGAAGAAATGAACTCCCAAAGCAAATTCCTACCTAAATGCTGGAAGACAGGGACCATGGGGACAGTGAAGGCTAGCCAATTATAATTAGTATTACAGTGATAATGTACTACTCTGTTGCATACCTTTGTTCACTCTGGCAATAGAATTCCGCGATTTCTGTTTCTTAATGCAACAGGCAGAAAAACGCGATTCATGAGTCCCAGACCACATAACTTATATGCATTTGGAAAGCTAACGCCTCTTATCGGGTCAAGGTTGAGTCTAGGTGTTGGATTCTGGTTTTCAAGGTTTCAAGTACTACACCTAATCAATGCCAAGAAAAGCACATAAGGCGACGTAGTCACTGAATCATACATGTATATCCAGAGAACTGTAAATCCAGAAAACCCAAAACTAAAATCCCCATTGGGTGGGCTCTGAGTCAGGGTAGATGGACATTGATGATCGAATTCAGGATTTCAGTCCATGAAACTAATCAAATGGGCAAAAAAGAGGACTCGTAGTTAAGCGCTCCATGAAACTCAAATTCGAGCGGGAGTATGGATGGAGTTTCAAATAACTTCCCCGAAAACGCTAAGCAAGTATAATAATCAAAGACAAGTTCATGTGTCAATTGTTTGTTGATCATCTTGCTATTGCAAGCCAGAGAATAGTGTGCTTTTATGACAATTTGTTGCCAACAAATCTCATACATGTGGCAAGATGGTGACTCAGTATTGAACAGACCTATCAGTAATGATGTTCTCCATATGATCACAGAAGCCTTAATAGAAGGTTCATACCGTCAGATACTGAGGACACAGCCACAGCAACATACCTTGTCACTGGTCAGCTGTCAACAGACGTACTCTCAACTTCTGGCCATGGGCCATCATCCACTGGTCCGACTACGAGTGACTCCAGAGAAACAGGCTGGAGCACCACAGCTGGTGGATCTAACACCGGACAAACACTGGCCGGCGGATATACCAGCAGTGCCCAAGCTAGCAATGCTTGAGTTTTTTTTGCACAATTATTCACGACAACCCACGTAGCAGAATGAAGAACAGTGTTGAAATTGCAAGACACAAGAGTTGGATACTCTTACTGCTAAATGTTTCAGCACATCTCAGACTACAGTGGCATGGGCGGTTTTCATTATGGTTTAAATTAAGTTTAAATTAAAGGAATTCAGATGGAAGCATCCTAACATAAAGAGCGTTTATACCACATAGCTCTGTATGTGGATGAAACACAACAATCGTGTAGATTTAAACTGGCCTTCATTGTAACAAAAGCCGGTACTGCGTAATGTCAAACAAGAAAAACCGAATATGTATGTACATAAGGAAATATACTAAATATTATTTTACAACAATATGTTGAATCCACATATATAGAGACTGTGAGTGGGAAACCGTCCGAAATGTGCCGATACCTGCAGAACACATGACTTAATATATGGAACCCAGATCCGGAAAAGGAAAGCTTCAAGCAACTTCTCCGAAACCACTAAACAAATGGAATTCCCCAAACCATATTTCTTCTATTAAAATTTCCATTGATAATCTTACTGTTGCAAGTCACAAAGTAGTATATTATTGTAGAAAAGTGTGCTTTGGTGACATTTGGTCACAATGAATCGCATGCAATTAGTGAGATGGTTACTTAGTACTGGTGATCGGAAAAGATCTATATCCATAAATAATTTATCACAAACGATCAGTGAAGCATTAACCAAAGGTTCACTTTATTAGGTACTTATCAAGCAACAACAGCGAAAGCCACCACCGCTGATCAGATGTCAACAGATGTACGTTCGACATCTGGCCATGGGCCACCAGCCACTGTTTCCGTTACCACGGACTCGGAAGCAACAAGGAGCAGCACGTCAGGTGTTGTATCTAGCACTGGGCAAACGCCGACCACTGGATATGTCAGCAGTACCCAAGGTAACTGTGAGTGATATTGTTTAGATCGGTCTAACTGGTATATTTGTATGTAACATCGTCATGGCACTACAAGACAAATGCAGTCAATTGAAAGTCTGGGCATTCGTGAGAACTGTATGAACAAGTAGCGTATACATATATTTTTCCTTTTATTTATATTACAAAACGAAAATGCAAATTTCAAAATTAAGTTAAAAAACTTACCACACTTTAACCTTAATTAAAGTGTGGTCCAGGAGGGATTCGAGCCCATGGGCTAAAACGCATTTAAATGCAAAAGATGCAATGAGATTAACACTCGTGTCAGAAGCCCAACAAGCTATCTATTTGGCTGTGTGCGGCAATGCCTGGTAAAGGCGGGTGCCCCGGCGGTTGCTCAAATTGGCCATTGAGATTCGGAATGTTACATGACTTAAGACCAAAATTAAGGTCTCCCCACATAAAGTGCTATCAAAATTCCCATTTTATTGAAAAGACTTTATGGCAGGATACTCTAACCAACTGCCTAATAAGACATAAACACCCAAGGTGCAATGTGAACGGCAAGAGCTTTCGAGTCTACTATTTTTTGCTTCAAAAAGCAACCTTCCTGTGCCATGCTTACTTTTGTTCGTTAACATGGAACACTATCTTAAATGGAGATTCTTTATTTGGCAGTGTTGTTGCTAATGTCAAAATGCTTTCACAGTGACTTTAACGACTCGGCGAGTGCTAATTAAAATGGTTCATCGGGGCCCCCAAGTTTGCAATTCGTTTTCATGCCGCCCCTCCCTTTCCCAGTTAAAAATCATTTTTGAATACACGTTTCACTGACTTCAAAAGTTCCTCCGAATAGCATGTATTTATCTTGGCTTGCTACGGGTAATATGACAACGCATACCAGGCGGCTCTGCAATATTTACAGTCTTTTTTCCAGCCCCAGAATGTCCTCGTCCACCCCGTATGCCAGGTGCGGTGTGGGCCTATGAGGATCCACCCACCCGCCTGTCCGTCCTGTACCACTGTCTGCCGGGATATCGTCACACTGGGGGAGAGCTGGGAAAGACATGTGACATTGATAGGATGGAATGGGTTCCAACAGATAACATCATCTGTGAGGGTACGGTATATTGCGGTACAGTGGAGTTTAACACCATTCAGCAAGGTCAATGCGGACTTACACTGAAAGTGTTCTTAAAACTTAACCAGCTATGTTGAAAGTATAACATTGAGGGATGTCTTAGAAGCTATATTTATTATGGTAGTTTGATAACATGCCAGAATTATTCCAACATCTCAGTTAGTCTTGAGAGTTCGTCGTTCTTGGCATCAAGGGGCATCGTATCATGTTGTGCAACAAAATTCCACAGATTTGCAACAACTTAAATAAAGCCGCCCTGATGCTAAACCACGTCACACTGATATTCACCACGAATAAATAATCGCGTCTTAATTATTTTTATAGTAATCAAGCTATATAAGTATTACATTGAAAGTTTATGTAATACGCTTGCCCTTAATAATCTTGATTTGCCTGTTTTCAGAGATGACTGATGCTGAACGAGTGAAGCAGTCATCTGAAAATCTAACTGAGCAAGAGGCGTTCTGGAAGAGGATTGGCTGGACTTCCTCTGACTTCCGCCCGTCTGCTATCGCTGCCGGCACAGTCGTGGGGTTCATATGCTTCATAACCCCGTTTGTGTTACTGGTCTGTGTGGATCTGCCAGCCCTTCACCGGGACCTGAGAGGGGCCTTACACAACATCAGAGGTAAGAAGACGCATAAGAAGAGAAAGAAGCCCAAACAACGTAAAACAGCAGACAACGAGAATGAGACAGATGTTGAGCCCCGGCGTTCTGCCTGGTCGGAGGAAGTGGTACTGGAGGACAGTGAGGTCTAGACACGTCAAACGTCTTACAGTTTAAACTTTGGAAAGATAAGTGTCCACCATTTTAAAAGATCTCTCTGATCTAACAGCAGCATCAGATGGAGTTGATTGCTAGAATATATTAGTAAAATATTCTTGCTTTTTAGAACGTGTCAGATTTTCTCACATAATTATGCTGCACAGGTGAGATAATCCCATAATTATTATGTAATAAGGGATAAGTGCGTCATAGATTTACAATGAAGTCTGTCCATGACAAATTCATCGAGTATGATTTCAACATTCGGAAGAAATCGTTCGCTGTACAGCTAGGAATTATCCAAATATTTTATGTGAAAGCATGCATTAATTCCATGATAATCCCAACCAAAGAGACAATGCCTGAGTTTATGCAATATACACATACTTGTATATAGGAAACATGATTCGAACCAGCTGTTGTGATCAGATACTGTGCAGCTGAAAGCAAGACATACATTTTTAACTTGCATAGAGCATGCTATTCCTGTGACTTGAGAGTATTGTTTATACTATGCTAGTATTGAGCGTACCATGCCATGGTAGGTTCATGACAATTGCGCATATAACTTTATCATTAGTATAAGGGCTATGGTCGATGCTCTCGAAAGTTGTCACTTTTGAGGATCAAAGTCAATGATATAATCATCACTTTGTATTTGAATCACTGATATTGGTAATTTCCAGTTGCTGCGTGTATATTGTTTGTGACAGAAACGTTAATGTTTCTTCATACCTTGTATATTTTTACTTATCAGGTGTAATCCTATAGCTCGTATTTTACAGTATTTTTTCCAAAGACTAAATGTTTTCCACATGCACCTCGTATCTTTTGTTTCTACTCATATTAAATTACAGTTATTTACAGTCTCATCTTTCAGTTCGTAACGTACAGTAATTTTGTTTATTTGAACGTTTATGTATTTCATACCTCGTACTTTTTCACTCTTCTGCTTTATTTCTACAGTGCGTAACTTAGTCTTTTTACAATGTAAATACATATGCTATGCATTATTGTGTCATGCCGTTAAGTGTTATTGCATATGAACTTTGCACTATTAAACAGCCCAGTACTGAGAGTAGAGAAGTAATCTCGGCAGGTAATTCACAACCTGATTGGCTTGCATCTTTTTACCTCACTTTATCCTATACCCGACCCACACAAGCCGAGAACTGGACACAAATCCTGATAAATCTGGGTAAAAAGGATTCTTATATTAAACAATTCCTCTTAATGCTAACCCACAACCCTACTCGTACCCTTATCCCTACACATTTATTGGTCCAGTAGGAACTGCTTGTTAATCGATTTCATCCAAGAATTTCAGAAAACCCGGAACAAGAGCATTTTGTGCTCAGCTTGAATAATCCCAATAGGCCTTTTCGTGCAAGAACCATAGACAGTCCCAAGCAGAATCACTATGTATAACTACCAAACTAATGGCATTTTTAATAACAATGCTGTATATCTTGAATATATAAACTAAAGATCCAGCTTCAAGTATTGTGCGGTACTATGGCAATGTTAAGTATTAAATCTGGTTTATGCTTACAATGTATTGCTTAGAATGATGTGATTTATTTGTACATGTATTGTGTCATATTTTGTGATGTTCGCATGCATTTAAGATCAATCGCATGGTGTTATACATTTTATACATTTATATTAATGACAGATGGTGTTAATGGTGTTGATGTTAAGACGTCCATGGATATAATTTTGCAGCTTGTTTGTTAAGAAATTGCTTCTTTGCTTCTTCAGAAGGCATTTCGAATAGATATTGCTCAACGTATTGCCTCCTCCAAAGTGGAATTGATTTTAAAGACAGTGCAAAAATGTAATGCAACCCTGTAAAATTGTCATTTCTTACTACTGCCAAGTATAACAAGATGGCAATGAGAATAATTAACAAAAAAAATGATTGGAACTTTTTGTGACACATATGATCTAGCTGGAATGTGGGTTGCTAAGTTAGTGAGATATGTGGTTAAATTGTGACAGATGAGATAAAATTGTTGTGACAAATGCGGTTTGTGATATTTTAGGCATTTCTTCCCATGAAGGTACAACATGCTTATTTTCAAGAATTCCCTGTCATAAAAATACCCCCATTAGTTTCATTCATAATGTATATACATTTATTGTTATAATTTTTGCCTCTTCTCATCCACATCATGTTGTACATGTTGCTTAGGCAAACAAATGGCTGCTTTGTATTTTAACGTATCTAAATACGTACAGTACATTGTTCGTAATATTCTAGAGAAGTTATGCAATGTATTTCATATTTGATGAATGTTATGCACAGATAACCATAAGCAAAAGTGTATCATTTAAAAGTATTTTTACGTTCTGTTGTTGAAATTGAAGCTTTTCTAGTGTGACCCGGCTGTATCACACGGTGAGTGACGTCATAGCAAAATGACCAATACACTGTTCTAGATAGTAGTACCGACCAGGCGACCATAGCAGGCTAATCGATTATTATACCAATACACGCCAACTGGTTCATGTACACTGTTCTAACAGGGTTACACTTACCCCCAGCATAACCCTGAGCCTTACCACTAAACAATAATTGGTCTCAGGGGAGCTGTCTCAGTGAAACCTGGAAAACCTGGGACAAAGGCAAGTCGAAAACTGCGACAGAGAAAAGTTCTGACAGGTTGAATAATTCCAAGGTGTTGTCTCCATGCCAAAACCATGGACAGTTCCATAACCGTCACTACCAGGCGACTTGGTTTCCTATAAAGCAACATGATAGCATTTTCACGCACACATCTCCAGTTAACCATCATAACACGTCACATGCCTAACTGCAGTGATCTGATGGGAACTGTTTAACTGCTTGTTGACTCTCAAGTGGCAGTGCACTCTCGGTTGTGGAAATCTTACATTCAAGATAAGAGCATACTTTCAACAACTGTGCTGTATTATACAATTCAAATAATATAAACTGACGATGCCGCCTGGGGCAGTCTGTTGCACACTGAACAAATATTAAGTGCCGGTGATGTTTTAATGTTTATCATATTGCATTTACAAATATGATGTGAATTATTTCTATAGTTGTATTATTGTTGTGTCATTATCTTTTTGGGATATATTCATACTTTCAAAAGGTATTGCATGGTTTTAAAGACGTTTGTATATCTATTGTAATGCGTCAAGAATTTGTCCACGGACTTCATGTTGCAGATTAGTGATTAGTGTTGGCTTTAAGATATCCATTTGCTGTACAAATGTGCCATGCGAAAAGATACACCAGCTTGAAAACGATCGCTGAGTAAGACAGATTTTTTGTTGTTTAAGTATATTAGGAATCTCATTCAAAAATAGTTGATAGAATTACTGATTTTCCATGCTCCCAATGGATGGCAAGTTGGCAACGGAAATTAATTTTAATACGATGGTTAAAGTCCCTCTGTGACATCTGAAGGTAGAGAACATTGCAACATTTGTATGTAAATACCTACAACAAACCTAGGGAGTGTTTTGTGACATGTGTTAAATTTTGTGCGATATATGAGAAAATCGTGACAGACAAGCTAACATTATTGTGAGTAATGCTTTTTGCGACATTTAAGGTATTAGCGACCTATGGGGTTTCATCATAATTGTCTACAGCACTCTTTCATGAGTGTTGAATAAATGCACATCCAGTAGTCTCAGATGTAGCCCATCTACCAACGGACAGATGAGTAATCACTGTGTCGTACAACTGTGCAGACACCACTGCATTATATAGACAAGACAAAGGCAACGGATGTTAATTCATTTTCACGTATTAAATAGGTATAAATTGTTTCAAATGTCAGAGAAATGTTATGTTTATAGAGTGTAACCCATACGTAACGCATACAATACATTGTGAACAATAATCAAAATAATAGGATATATTATAATAACAGTTTATTTATGAAGTTCTGTTGATAAAAGCTCCTCTTGTGCAAAGCTCCTCTCCAGCATTCTGACGATCATGTCAGTCAATTGAAATTTCCATGAAGATGGCAGTCAGACACTTGCCGAAAACGTGGAAAATGAATAACCAGTTTTCAGTTGACTCAGTGAATAGAATGGCAGTATTACCTCTGCTACACTCTGCCAGGCAGAGCTAACGAAATACTCAAGTCTCTGTCATCTACCTGTCCCCGTATGTTAAATGAGGAGTTTTGTCGGATATTGACGTCAGATTTTAGAGACAGTTTCCCGTCCATTACATCTGTACAAGTTCTGCTTATTTTATGTATTTTTTGTATTTTTTACATTTTGAAGTTTTTGAGGTAAATTGTCTTAGTTTATTTCAACAGAGGAGTGTATCTATGAAATAGACTCCAATGACTTCCTCTTGGTAAGCGCCAAGCAAATATAGTCACCACAATTTGCTGACACTTCTTGGTACAGCGTCTGAGTGCATATAGATTTTTCAAGATTTAAAATTTCAAATTTTAAAATTAAGTCTAAAAATTTATATTTCGTATTGGAAGGTATACCGTAACATAATGTCTTGGATGCTTGAGATGTAAAAAGCTGTGTTGACTTGACAGCAAAATGTGATTAGAATAAGAAATGTTTAGGTATGGGCATGTGATAAAGTCACTATGCAACTCAGAAACCTGATCGTCTAACAAAAAGGCTGCCACTTTGCTGAATATTTATTAACATAAAGCTGTTTGGTAAGTGGGATTTACTTTAAGTGGAGTGTCACGGCTCCTGTGCCTCTTGTTTCTACAATGATTCGCTGAAATAGCCGTTTTATGCTGACATACATATAATACCAAGCAACACAAATCAACATAAGGAAAAATTCTGTCCTTTAAGGTGATATTTCTAATTGCATTAGAATTTTCATTGCAGAAATCAGCGAGATGTTCTTACAATGAAGTTTGTATGAATATATCTATATGTATACGAATGGGATTTGTTATCAACGCGTAAATTGGTTGAATTGTAACTTATACATCAAGGAAAGAACTTGTTGTGCTTAAGCATTGTTGTAGTCCAATAAATAGTGTACTTGACCTTTTTGTCGTATGTGGTTGCTTGACTCACATATCGCATTTGGAACCATACATCATATGTGCAATGTAATTCTATCCCAACCAAGTCACCCACCAGTTTGAACGAGAGTGAAGGAGAGAATCGCTGCTATTGCTTGCAATTAAAGGCTGGCGTTTCCTACCTTCCAGCTGTGGAAAAAGAGGTAAAAACGTCAAAACAGGAAATGGCACATTGGCATCCCTTGCCACGACAGTGAACCAAGAAACGTTCACACTAATGATGGTAGTTACATTTTGCCTGATTTGTCCATATGTAAAATACACCCGGCCATTTTTAATATATTTAAAAAAAACCTGGAGCAGTTTTAGTAAACCTATCACAGAGTCTGCGAATAATATGTTGTTTCCTTTGCATTGAAGTTCTTTATCCCAGCTTGTTATTCATCTCATACTATTTCACGAAGGACACAATAAAACATAGCCACCTGTGAGACTTTCCAGCAATAATTTCGCCTCGGATGAAATTCGAATCCACACACGACAAATGGGCCTACTAATATCCATGTCAAAACCTCAGCTGAGTTAAACGGGCCGCATGTTACGGCGGACGAGAAAGGCTTGCATTTAATCCATGAAACAGTTTCTGAGAAACTGGCGTTATAGACCCCTGCGGTAGCTCTGCTGGTCCATTAGTTGTGGGCTGGAGTTCTAGACAATACTTAGTCAAAACTTACACTAAAGTATTTTTGAGAACTCCAGCGCTGAATGTTAAGAAGACATGAAATGCAAAGCAACCACGCGAGCTATCTGGTGCCAATATTATTCATTTAAGAAACGAACTATTTGATGTACATATCCTAAACTGTGATCTACAATCCTCATGATCCTAAGGCTAGAGGTACAATATTTACCCATGTGAATGTGAAGGGTTCACTCTAGAATGTCCTTGTAGTAAAAATATAGTTATTCAAATCTAGCTCAAATTTTTTCGGAAATGATTTTCCCAAGAAAGTCACATTGATTATCCCGGATAAAAACACCATTTCCGGGAAAGTAATAAATGGATTTATTTTTAAGAATGCAAAACCGAGCGGGCAAAAGGCAGTCGCGACATAGGCGAAATAGGAGACATCATGTCTTACTATGGAATATTTCAAAATCAGCATGGGCATTGCCAGGGCGGACGCGCTGTTCAGTGCAGCAATCAATTGTGGGTGCCTCTAATAAGTTGTTAATGGGATACTTTATTGATCTGCTGTCTGTGTCGCCTTCTTGCTGCCAGGAGCAACTATCAGATATATATAACATGCAACAGTACCACTGAGTCAACCTCAGTATGAAATATTTACAACGCACGGGGTGAAGTAGCGGTGTGAAAGTCCACGTGACCCGTCAACAGTTTTGTAGATATCGGAACTGGGTGCTGGTTTGCGTCTCCAAATGCATACAGTCCAGCTGAAATGTGGTGTGGAGTTTTAAAACATGAAGTGGGATGTGATGCCTAGAAGAACCCTCCTTCTTGTTGTACTACAGCTGAGAACTATACAGTGTGTTCAAGGTATGTTTGGCCATATACGCTTTTTAAACGCGTTTTA
>JAAUYG010052730.1_pt1 | contig 12020 bp, 4 predicted proteins | sample 7278091 | NCBI WGS metagenome assembly JAAUYG01 (sample SAMN14350201, study PRJNA611818) | marine sediment metagenome | isolation source: surface marine sediment (0.6m) | place: French Polynesia: Moorea | collected 2018-08 | reverse complement strand
GTCAATATGAGCTCAATTTCAACCCCTTGGTGTAGAGAGGGTATATGCAACTTCGCCAACAGTGCTTCCTTCTCTCTTTTATGCCAAAACTGGCATGCAGATCTTGAATTTGCCTGCAAATTCTGTTTTCTAGTTTTACATGCGTTTTTTAAAAACACACAATTATAGTTGCGTATGCGTTTTTTTCACCTGCGTTTGTTAGAAAAAAAAAACGCATACGCAACTGTATCGGCGAGTTGCGTATGTGTGTCACCTATGCACCATCGTAGGTTTACGTTTGACGGCGTTACAAGCCCTATCCAGTGATCAAGAACGCCTTATATATGGACTACAGAGTAAAACTTCCTAAATCACCATTCCCCCCATTCAATAACGCTGAAAAGAGACATTTTGTAGATTTTTTTTTATTATTGGTGCGAACATGCTACCTTTACAAAACAATGTCAGTATATTTTCTGCAGTTCAAAACTTCATTTCTAACAGTGTTAGATTCACACAAGACAGAAACAAACAGTCACAAATTCGTCCATAAAATGCATTTTGGTTCAGATTCCATGCACGGGCGGGCGCATAGACTGCGCAAGGCAGCCACCCTTTTCTCCAGAGGTGAACATTCACATATTTTCTGTTATTGTGAACCTCCTTAAAAATAAATTGCAGTTTATATAAAAAGATCAAAACACCCAGGTAAGAGACCCTATTGTATTTTATTTTAACAACTTAGTTCTACACCTGTAATACGAGTTGGTGTAAGGCGTATCCAATGGAAATGGTCACTGAAACGGCTGGCCTTGGGCTGCTATGACATGGAAACATAAGGTAACATTTGATCAGCGAACATTAACCAATACAGCAACAGAGAATCAAAGAGGGAAACAAGGTCATCTGACATGGTGTATTTAACTACCCGCGATTGGAAAACTCACAGTTCGCAACATTATATTGACCAAGCCAAAAGAAATTAGCCCATATTCATTCATATGCACAATACATGTACAGTTCCACTTTTGACGTTTACTCGTCTCTTGGCATTGAATTAAATTGAGATAAACAGATTGTATCTATTGTCAATTGTTAGGCCAACATTACTCTTTTTTGCCTAGGCCTTGGCTAGCGAAGATAAATGTATAACCTTTGTCCACCAGATAATTTGAATGTGGCCTTGATAAGACTATCAATGTGTCGGAAAATGCGAACGCAGGAAATGTGATATAGAATGCTTGGTGCATAGAAGTCTTCCGATATATGTGACTCAGATATAGAAAACGTGACTAGGAAACAGGAAAGGGATTGAATCTGTGATGATGAGACAACAGCAGGGCAGCCGTGTATTCAGTAGGACGATACCAGAACCTCGCAGCAGCAACGGTCCTTCGTAGATTGTGCTATATTAGCATTCATCGGGTTAAAAATTGATTATTTTCCCTTTCTTGTTTAAGAACAGCAGCAAGCAATGACAGATTAGAAATTCGAGGCAGCTGCATAAACATGATTGACCAGGCGCGGGCATGCCGCAAGTCGGACAGAACGTTTCCGGTTGTCTGCTTGGCTCCTTGGTCAGGTGCTCCATGGTCAATAAGAGCTGTGAAAGACGAGCATTTTGGTATGATAACCTGTTTAAATCAGGAGGTGCTCAAGGTCGAGAATCGTAGAAACTAATTGCATCTGCTCGAGACTCTTTTTTCACTTTGGCATGTGATACAGTGCTATAACTTCATGTCATTCTCACCTATTTAGTGTCTGGATCGGCGTTTTCTGATAGCCGTTGTAAATATTTCACGCGGGGTTGCCAGATCCGTGTCAACAGAAGACACTGAGGCGAGGCCATTACGCTGATCACGCAATTAGCGAGGGCTAGCAGACACATCAGAAGCCCCTCTCTAATGAAGGATCGGGGCAGACTGAAAGGAGGGTGGAACCGCTGTGCCACCATGCAGTGCATGAAAAGGGTTCCATATCCATTATCTGGTTTGCATGTAGAATCGGAGCAGTGTTGGATATTGAGACTAATAACCTAGCCGCGTTATTGGTAGAAGTGGAAAGGTTAAGGCGATTGCAGATCTTCATATCGAACAGCATTGCTATATTTAGCTGGTGCTGCTGGAGGAGGGAGGATTCACCGACGCCGGAAGCCCACAGTGATGGATAATTGAATGCATCTGGTGTAAATTTGTGACACATTTGTTGCCGTGTAGGGTAACGCGGAGCCGTAACGCGATTCTCCTAGTGTATCCACACCTTTGTAGTTTATGTGAGCAGCGAGAACTAAATCGATTCTCAGAGGCTACTATTTCAAGTGTCGCTCAAGAAATATCACCTGCATATGGGATTTAGAAACTAAAACATTCAGGTCGATATCTTATGGGTCGATACATTTCAGACCTTAAACTTCAAAGATTGAAATCATACAGAATTCCACGTATTATTTGCATAAAAAACAGTGCAAATATTTTTGGAACCCATTAATGCGCATTTATACTGTCATGGGAGCATCCGACATAAATAAAAGCGTTTCATACATGTCATCTTACACGGTGAGAGATTTAGAGCAGCAGAAGCAAAAAGATACATGCCAATATTGATAGAATATGCTGACGACTTATCAGAGGCTGTTTGCACACAAACATGAAGAAAAGTGTTCATAAATGATTTTTATCAACAGACGTGCATGTTATCTAACTTTGACAAACGAACGGCTCGCGGAAAACGTGTCAGATCACAGCCAATTCTTCGACCAAATGTAGGCCAACGACTCAATATTCCGTTATTTAATTTTTTTGCTATTTTTTCTTTCTTCAAGCACACACCTGCTGTTCATAATTATTTATATAATTTTCAGTGATCACCTTTAAATAACGTACAGTCTACCGCTGCTGACTTGGGTGTGACTAGCCTTAAATTGTACAGAGAATCTTCTTGAATTTATTCACACGTTTGATCATGTTGTTACTATGTATAATTTAGAAATAAACTACTGCTGCTACTACTTGTCTTGTAACCCAGAGTTAGTTAAGAGTGTAATGGCTCAACGGGCACCCGATTATGCTAAACAGCTTGTTGATGATTCCTCGAGTGAGAACAGCTCATTTCTGGGTCAGAACATCTGACAAATCATCCTGGTTCCCCGAATAGTGATCGGTTCGGTCTGAGGAGCCCCAAACATGCTCAATAGCATTGGAATTATGGCAAAGAAGGTGGCCAAAGCAACTTAAGTAAACTCGTCAAACAGGGGAGGGGGTCTGCTGAAAGTCATAGTTTAAATCATGTTTGCCACAAATACGGTCTCAACGAATATAGAGGTGCTCTACCAATGCTTAAACTAAATATAATAGACTGCAGTACAACCGAAGAACACCTCTCTACAGCAACAGCAGTACGAGATTTTATAAGTAGTACCTATACGAAACAAATTACTACCACCTGTTTCAATGGCACCTTAAATTTCTTGTTACATTTCGTCAGTTTACAGCGTTGGGCTCAGAAAAGGAACCACAGACTGTGCATTATGTTAAATATTGTATTGACACTATGTATGATTTACCGTATAGTCTGAAAACTACTATTACTACGGCTACTACTACTACTACTACTCCTACTCCTACTACTACTACTACTACTACTACTACTACTACTACTACTACTCGGCATGCGGTGCACAATATCAGCCTATTATACTTTTGATGTACTTCTCAGTTCTCGTTTAGTGCCAGTTGGCATGAACCCTGCTTAGTGTCTTGTGTCTAGCGTCTATCAGACGTTTGTGACGCCGGGTTTTCCGAAAAATGCGTCATTGCATATTGCTCGGTTTGTATGCAATGACCCACAGCTATTTGTGTGCATGCACAACGATCTCTGGTGGCCAGAATGCTGGTACCCAGCGTGACCTACATTGCAAGTAGTGTAGGGCCTAGTTTCTGAATAAAAAAATCTTCAGTATAGAATCCGACTTAAGTTCTGTGTTGTCTTGGCAGCCATTGCCTTTTCTATGTTTGAACCCACTAGTGGACTTTGCATTTCTTAAGAACAGTGGATTTAAGATTTCTTAAGAAACCGGTCTCCGGTCTACCTAACGCCCAGTCCGACATATTTTTTTTCGGATTTGTGCAAGCAACATTGATGATGATGCCGTAGTAATTCTTTTGGTTTCGTTCATCTTATCAAACTAAGGATACTAAGCAACGCAAAATTATGGGAGCAGAAAAAAACCTTTCTGCTCTTCATTGACGGCCGCCAGATGTCACCCCTTCGGCTACTCATCTAACGGAAATCCCCTTATAACTACAGGAAGATCGTGAAAAACGCATCCACGGGCAATGCACACAAGAACTGTGGTGCGCATTTGCCAGAAACAGAGTTCGTTACAAATATGCTGGTAATTGTTTAATTTTCTTGCTAATATATCAAATACACAACCACGGGGACGTTTTACCCTGGAACAGTCACAGAAATAAAATGCAATGTTAAAATGTTCTGTTTTGGTCCCGTTGGTGCCTAAGTGACGATTAGCTACAGTGGGCTGAGAAAAACTCCCTTGATCCAGTTACAAAGATTACATGGAAAGACAGTGCCGATTTCAGACATGGGGACATTTGGCTCCCTGGACAGTAAAGCCTTATACACTGGTGTACATTGTCTCTCACCCATGACGAAATTTATTGATTGTATTTGAGTGAACTCGCGGGCACCTTGGGCCATAATCACACAGGTTGCTCTATATGTGGGTACACAGTGTTTTGCTGTTTTTAGCGTAACCCGATGGCTATTTACAATTAAGAACTTTGAGCAGATCTGTAAGTTCACGTACCGACCACGCGACCGGACAGTTTGAGCACGGTCACTATCTAAGTACTAAATGCATCTGTGTTTGTTGGGCTCGTTGCTTCGCGTTAACTGAAACTGGTGTGCTGAGCCGAACTTCATCACCAAAATCTGTGACAGGTATGATCGATGAAGAAAGATTAACAGCCACAACAAGCATTCTTTACAACAAATCAATTTATTCGGGTTAAACTGCGCCCCGACAACGCCACATAACTGCGGTATATAAGGTCCCGGTCAAGCTTGGTACTGATAGGCTGTTGGGTTTGCCCTGGCGATTATACAGAAACAAGACTTGTAAAAAGTATCTCAGTTGAAGGTGCTGCCTTGATGACAAGCTGCGACAAGGGGCGTCTCGAACGCCGAGGTGTTCTTTCCTATGACAACGCGCCACATACACTTAAAGCCACCAAAAACAACGTTGGCATTGAGGGTAGCAACCATCTCAGTACTGAAGAGAACAAATTAAATGGCTACAGGAACTGAGGATATAGCCTAGCAACTAGAGTTGAGGCGATGGGATTCACGGGGAAAAAGGAAGGAGAGAAAGAAAAACGAGAAGCGTGGGAACGGGAGCGAAAACGAAAAAGGAAGTAGAAAGACCAAAATTTAAGTAGATTGAAGAATAACAAGGAGTTGAGAGAAAAGAGGGAAGACAAGCGCTATCAATAAAAATACAAAGTGTAGCTGTAGTGAAAGGAGAAATTGACGTTGAACTTTTTAAGTCCTAAGTCTGTTGGCATAAATTTGGACTGTTGTATATCCGGAGTTTAACCTATGCAAGGTAGTATAAAAGTCCTGATAAGAAATTGACTCCAGGCAGGAACTTTTTGAATGCATTTCATTCGATTAACCCTACTTAAATGGCATTCTTATGTATGTCGTCCACGCCAAGCTTCAGTCTCTGCCAGACAATCTGTGTGGTTATTTTCAGGTAATTCTTTCCTGAACTCTGACAGTAGCTATTACATGCGGTAATATTAGATGGTACCATTAATTAATAGGTCAAATATGTGGCCGACGGTGAAGTTTTAATCTCGTGATTAAGTCAGCTCACAGGACGTTGGAACTCGTGTACTAACTACAGTATGCAATTCTGTCTTCTTGCTGCAACTTTCTCGTGACACCATCATGTAGACTAATACTAAACTTGGGCAAAGTGTGGCTCTTCAGCATACTTCTAGGTTATTCGGGGATGCAACAGGTTGAGTTATTGAGCATTAACTATTTGCGTCGTTGTAGTCGTAAGGGAAATTTTGACGAGGCCAACATTCTTTCTCATTTCTTTCAGCTTCGTGTTATTACAGATAGAGGTAGGGCGTTAGCCGGGACCGTAAATCAATAATTAGCAAATTGGGGGTTCTCTCTGGGAAGTTTCTACTATTTATCTTACTGGTCAAGCATCATGTATTGCCACCAATCTGTGTCGAAAGACGACCAAACACCAACATGATGGGCCTTGGAGCTTTAAGATCTACTTGGTAACAGCAACAACAAGTACCACCACTGACAGCATCACACAACTTACGCGAATTTGGCATTTGAAGGTCACTCCAGGTCCCCATGTATAAGAAATTGATTCCAATGTGTCTCCTATTCGTGTTCAATAGTCACATATGCCCAACCTCTACTCCTTTGTGACAGAGAATGGGCTGAGAAATTAGTGACAGTGAAGTTGACCTTCCAATGTAATCAAAGATGAAATATTAGGACATATTTGGCCTTCCATTCATGGCTTCCTATTAGTGTTTATCAGAAATACATGACATAACCCGGATTCTGTATGAAACACAGGAACCAAGGTCAAACTAATAATGAGGTTGAACTTATATATGACTTCCTATTTATGTTTAACAGGAATATATGGTTTTCCTTAGGTCCTTGACGAGTAACTAGCTTTCAAAATCTGAAGGACTTTGTGACCTTTAAGGTCACCCAAGATCAGATCTAACGGTGTCGTTAGATTTGCTCTATAATTTTTGACATTAAAATATGGCTTAGCTCAGCCCTTTGATCAGTACAAACCTATAACACATCTCCCATATACGGCAATGGCAGCAGTCAAAACTTTAATAAAATTTTGAATTTACAAAAAAAAATCCAGAAGAGTAAGTTTGCGAAGAATATTGGGATAAAAATTCGATTTTATGGAAGACAACAATATGGAAATCCTAGAAATATAAACTCCCGAACTTTCAAGAGACTATAGTATTATTTTTGTGGGGAAAATAGAAATAAAAACTCAAGAGACGTTTGAAAAATATCGGAATTTGTAGAGGAGTAGGCCTTAGATATTTCACTCCCATAAGGTCCCGTGTTAGTGAAAATGAAAACAATCTTTATAAAATTCGCAAATTGAATATTTTGAAACAAAAAGTTAAAAGTGTCTTGGAGATACGACGCAATGCTAGCTTTCCATCGGGGTGCTTTCCACAAAACCGGACATTCTGTAGTGAATTAGGCCGTAAATAACTTTAAATTTCTTATTAAACCCAGTATTTTATAATAGATGGAAAATCAACCAGTAAACCGGCATTGTGGGAGGAGAACGTCCCGGTGTGCCTATATATTATGAAACCAAAGTCATTTGTCATACTTGGATATATATTTTAATATGCTGCCTAATAAAGCCATCTACTTGAGGTCTGAGACTGACTCGGGTGACCGTACACAGGGTCAAAAAGCTGGTCTGTTTTGTGGAAATCAATGTTTCAATTTTGCATTGAATCGCTTGGTTTGACGACGGACACCCGCGCCACCACAGTCAGCAGAGCTAAAAAATCGCCTCACTTCAGTCTATATATTTGATGACCTAAATTCGGTCCATTTCTGCTTCTCAGCTCTTTGACCAATTAGTGTCATTAAAGCTCTCCCAGCCACGGAAAAAAAATCCCCGTCGTTCCCGATGTTATGGGCCCCACCTGCAGCGATTTGCGCTGCTCCAGTTTTTTTCGCTAGGGCAAGTTGTTAATGCAAGGTGGTCATTTAGATGGTCGTTAAGCAGAAAACGGAAGCCATGACCTCGCGGAAAGTGCCCCATGAATACGGTCACATGCGATATGGCTGGACTGTGGATGGTCTTGGGGAATTCTGCTGCTAAGTGGGTTGATATATCATACGGTTTCACCGCTTCTAAAAGAGTTTTCGTCTCCTTAGTATGTTGGCTCTGCATTGCAGACGGTTTCAGCCGCAGTTCTTACTGGACAAGCCGGCTGTTGATTTGGTTTGTATTAAATCTCTGTCTAGCCACAATTCCATGGACACATAATGAACGCAGTATTGGAGACAAAGTAGACATCATTTTAATTTTTTCTAACTTGTGACGTTTGTATGCTAATGTGTGACGCTTCTCTACAGTTGAGAGCCAAGATACATGTATCAGCATGCCCAGTGAACAATCAGTGTTCAAAAATACGACACTGTAATAGTAAGATCGGATTTAATCGACATTTCTACCACAAAAAAACATTTTCGCGACGAGCGGTTGCGATGTCAGACTCTGAAATATACCGACTGCTATTTCATTTCATGGGAAAAAGCGTCCTCTTTCGGGACAGGCCTGGCGCTTTGTGAGGACTTATTTCGCTGTATTAATTTTATATTACGCAGCAGGTGCATCAGATTTCCTTACAGAAATGCACCGAGCTTCGCATTTCACGATACCTGTAGACATCTCTAGACATAATACCTGAATGCATTCAATAAATCGTCCTGCGGCACGTGGCATTCTCTATTCACCCGAGCCCTATCCAGAGATAGTTTTATGGGGACATCATCGGACGGTTATTGGCATTTCGCATGTACACCATCGCCATCCACCTACCCGATGTTTTCTCAAGATACATGCACATTATACATAAATTGGCATAAGTAATGGGACAGCGGCGTAAATCAATCTTGGTCAATACTGCCCGGTTATTTTTAGTCAGCCTTTTGCAAAATAACACCCCGAATCCTACTTAGTCTAGTGAATAAAACCACACCCCAAGTACGAATATCTTTTAAGCATATCTTCCGCTATTTTATCTCTCGGTAGGCCCGGGATTAGATCCAATGCATGTTAGTGACAACTATAACAAACTATATCAAACATAAATCTGTGCGATATTTTCATACATATACACCTAAAATAGACAGTACTACACTCGTGCCACATTTCTTTCTCTGTTTGAATATGCAAATGTGTTGTTGATGCAACCAGGAGACGCCCAGTATATATCACAACGCTTCTGAAACATCACTCACTATTAAACCCGTTGCAAGTCGGATCCGCCTAATATCAGGGTTTCAGACCAGCAAATATGGGCGTGTGATATGATGAATGCAGCGGTTCCGGCATTATCGCCCTCTCAAATTGAAAGGCGCGTCGGAAACCGTGTGACAGGCAGTAAGCTATAAGGCGGGAGCCGAGGCTTTCAGAGCGGGAAACCCCCGATGATAAATCCTGGAGATCAGGTTTCGATCGGCACCACTGTCCGTGGACAGAGACAAGATTAATAACGTAGCCTTTCTACTCCTGCTTGGGACACAGTTGCCGGAAGAATGGCCGGACGAGCGTAGGCCGCGTGGGGAAGAACATCCCCCCCCCCCTACCCCCCGTGTTTGGCGGCCCGCCGGCGATTTCCCTTTCAACCTGTCCTATTTTCCGTTGTCGCTTGTTGATGCAACGCGTGCAATCAAATTTAATACCCGGTATGCGCGTTTGTATGGCCTCCGTCCTTTAATTTCATTAAACGCCGTTGACAGCGTCCGCCGGCTCGCCCAGCTGGCGTGTTTAGTTATCCAAGTAACAATCATGTCAATAGACATGCTAAAATTACATTATGCGGATCCAGGAAGCACCGCTAATAAATCCGATGTTCCCGTATCCAGACAGATGACTGTTTTGTCCACGTTACAAAGTCAATATAACTAGTACGGTTGATTTTTTTTTCGGGGGTGGGGGAGTTTACTACTATCCTATAATACTGAACGGAGACGGCCTAAAAGATCAGATTAACACAACGGTACAAGGAGCACTAAAAATTCACGTGTTCTTTTCAAATAACTCGTGACATGCTTTCAATATTGATGTATGTGCAACAATTTTGAGAATTCGACGTTGCAAGCAGCTCACAATGGGGATTTCAAATGAACTTTAAAGTTTAGATAACTCATTTGAAAAATGTCTTCAAAGATTAAACCTCATGTTCACAGTTCATCCTTTGAATAATTTTTATTTTTCCGCAGATTGCAATCTCATCATCCGGATCGATCCGGGCGACCAGCTGACTAAACTACTTAAAACGGTATGACGTCAGTCTTACGGAACTGCTTCATCGGTGGTAATTGGAAAAGAAATGGGCAATTTCGAAGGCCGATAAGGATTATCAGTTACACATAAATGAGTTTGTAAAGAAAAACTGTATTATTTAAAGAATCTTCATGCATCATAAAGCTCTATGCGTCCATAATGTAGACGACTAGTCTGTGATTGAGTGTGTTTTAATAGCTTTACATGTGTACTTCACTAGTCCGGGTTTTGTTTAATCCTTGCTAGTCATGTATGATGATAACATTTCCGGTGTGCTTAATGTCTCTGTTATATAATCCAGCATATGCCTTGGTTGCTAATAAAGTCTTACCTTACCTTACCATAATGTGAATGAATTACCTTCAAGTTAGTACACATGTAAAAGAGCCATTTGTGGACAAATGTAAGCCGGTTATACTACCTAGTACATCTTTTTTCAGCAGTGATAACGCAGGTATGCCATTGCGCGTTTTATTTACCATGCTCACAAAATGTAATAATAAAATGTAAAGCAGCATTAGAATTCACCATAGTTTTAATTTTAAATTTACTGTTATGAAATGGACTTTTTGGAAGACATTTGTGGTCAGTACGCAGTACGTTATAGACATGAGCCCGGTTAGCAGTACAAATCAAGCTGGCATCTACTGCCGATAGCAAATCCTACAGTCACATTCTGGCTTCTGTAACCAATGCGGAATGCAAATGTATTCAGACCCGTTCTAACACCTGGCAAATAAAAATTTTTGCTACCAGTTAATGAGATTAGAAAAGAGAGTGCATAATGTGCCAAAGATAGCATTTGCTTTACCGGAATACGCAGGGGTTATTAGCAGTTATGAGCCTCTACTGTTTACCGCGCGCGATATACAGATAAATGTCCAACGGCGTACCGGGAGAATTTCAGATAATCCCAAAGAGAACTTCTGCCCATTGTAAATGTTGAAATTGCACGTTTCTATAACTATTCTACCTGGTTTTACACTATAGCCAGCTGCTAGCCATCTATACGGCATTTCGATGGACACAGTGAGGACAATTGATGTTTGGACGTGTTTCGTCAATCCAATCCCAGGTTATCAACTAGGTCTGGTCTCTGATTCCTTGGTTTTACCGTCAATGGATCGGACATGATTCATTTATGCTGGAGCGTGTCATATTGCAACAATATCAGGCACAACGAGCGAACACAGACGTGGTCTATCGCTACATCAACAATGGGGCCTCCTAATTAGAAAGGTGTTGCTACAAGGGCACCTAGTATGCGGTTCTCTACTTGTTCGATACCGGTGTAAGAGAATCCAATGTCCGTCGTATACATAGTCCCATGTCTATGGCTCCTTAGGAACAATGCGTTGCTAAGGACCCAAAATTACCCCTACATATTTTCGCATGCTCTTTGATCATCTTCTAATAACAACAACAATAATAACAACAACAACAACAACAACAACAACAACAACAACAACAACAACAAGAAGAAGCTTGTATGAGGAACTCGATGCGCAAACAGTAGTGCATTCGACTGCAAATTGAATAGGTACATGTACATTTGTGTCTTCAATGCTGGCTATGAGCTTCTTAACCCAGTTCTGCCGTTGACTATGGCCTGTTATACATGTTTCCAAGAAGCGTTCGGAATCGAAGCCACTACACATAGCTGGTATCAGAGACGGTGATGAGCTGTCTGTCCGCATCTTCAACTGACCGCTCGTTAAACCCCGCCAGCTCTGCTGGGCGGGGTTTATTGTGATGCTCATGTGCGTCTGTGTGTGTGTGTGTGTGTGTGTGTCTGTGTGTCTGTGTGTGTGTCTGTGTGTCTGTTAACAAGATATCTCAAAAACTATTTATCCAATCAACTTGATTTTTGGTGGGAGCCTTCCCTCTGACCCAGGGATGAAGTGATTAG
>JAAUYG010141967.1_pt1 | contig 12021 bp, 3 predicted proteins | sample 7278091 | NCBI WGS metagenome assembly JAAUYG01 (sample SAMN14350201, study PRJNA611818) | marine sediment metagenome | isolation source: surface marine sediment (0.6m) | place: French Polynesia: Moorea | collected 2018-08 | reverse complement strand
TTTCCACGATTAGACATTTCGCAAAGCCAGTTATTGAATATTTTTGGCAAGAAATTATCGCTTGTCACAAGCGCCACTGCGGCTATTTCCTGAACTAACTGCGTTCCCACCTCATTTTGTTCCGGCCTAATCCGGAACACTAAACCATCTCTCCGGCTGAAACAGCTGTTCCGGAACAACTTGACCGTTTATTCCGGATTAGCGCATTCCCACCAAGATTTGTACCGAAATATCGGTAAAATCCGCTATTTCGGTTTTGGTAAGAATGGGGCCTAAGTCATGAAACTTATGAGGATTATGAGGAATGTTTTCCAGGCTTGGCCGCGTGAAACGCTGCTGTGGCGTTATCATAAAACAAACACGAGACTTAAACGATATTCTATCAATCCGGTCACCTGATTTTTCAAATGAACTTTCGAAAGTGGTTTGTTCTGGATGATGGAGTTTCACTGAAATATTGCCGCTGAAAACGCAACAAATCTAGAGGGTAGTCATATCACTGACAGCCGTTGGTAAATTCAAGCAAAGCCCGGCACAGCTGAAAGTTGTGATCTGAAAGTTAACTTTTCAGGTGTAAAAGCACGGACAGGCACAGCATGAAAAATATTTAAACAAAATAGTACTCCGGATTACTGATGTGCATATGGGGGATAAGAAAGCCTGGTGTTTTCTGAATTTAGGCTTCTATCTGTGAACCTGCAACAACCTCTTGCTTCTTCTTCTGTAAGTAAATATAGAACAGCTGTGGTGGCGCTGATTGGCATTTTCTGCTTGGTATTATAAAACCTTTTTAAATTTAAAATTTTTTTTTGTTGTTGTACATGTACTGATATTTTAGAATGTTATAGATTTGTATTTCGTCTATGATACAGTCATAAACAATAAATAATTCAATAACAAGAAGAAATATAATACTAGTACATGTAACGGTATGTCAAATTAGTACCAGTAATTTTGACTGGAAATATTGCATGCTTGGTTTACTGATACTTATGGCCAATAAAATTCAGAAGTTTGGCAGTACAATAAAGTCAACTGGGTTTAATCCGCATTTTTGTTACCATCTTCCACAATACTGTGAGACAAAGAGAACCAGTTTGTAAGGCCACAAGACAGCTGCATGTCCGGATACTCCAATAGGAGATTCTGCTGAATCAGCCCAAATCTGTCAGAATTGTGAGCATAATTAAGCCATTATTGCTTCTTTGAGTCTATAACTGGTGTGGTGTTAGCCTTCATTCCCCTGTGTCTCTTGTCAAGCTTAATTGGCAGGTGACTATCCAGAGAGTGCCTCTCTGTAATGCTAGGCTTCATCCAATTAAGCTTCAGCAAAAACTACCACAGAGAGAGACAGACTAGACCCAGAACTGACATAACAGTGCTGCCAGCAGACAGACAGGCAGGCAGAGATCTGATGTGACTGGAGAAGGTTCCATCACAGGTCATCCGTCTACCACCATGTTAGCACTGTAAACTCCTTGAGCCGCCAGCCTGGCAGTGGTGGAATAGAAGATCCTTGCTTCCTTGCGCAGCTGGAGACAGCAGATAACACTGAAACTGACATTCTTCATAGGGATAATTAATTACAAGTATAAGAATTTATTTTTTTACATGTGTAGTCTTCATTCCAGAATTTCTGACAAACAACACTAAATGGCAGCACTACATTGGAAACATGAGCGACTTGGGGACACTGGCATGGAAAAAACTGGGCAAGGTACCCGGATCTCTAAAATTGTCTTAAAGTCATAGGTTAATTTCCATGCACATACATGTACATGTATATCAGTTATAGCAATTACAAAGCTGCTGTCTATTCAATTTTAACATGGAGATCATTTTTCATGAGTTTCAGGCCCTTTTTCCTGCATAAATTATGGCCCAGGCTAAATTGGGCTAAGTAGCATATGGGCACCAAGGTAAAAAATAAAAGTGCCCTAGACTGGATTCTTCTCAATACCTTAAAATTCAATCATCGACATGAAGCTGAAAGTCTTACTGCTCCGCCAAGCCATGACACATCTAAAAGTGACCAAAGACACTTTTAATATTTACAGTAGTCCCTCTTCTAATTGAGGATGGCCCTTCTGCCAATCAATTCTGTCGTTAGTAGACAGGTGTTTTTGGTGAGAGGGAACATCACATGCATTCCCTATACTTGATGCCATGAATTTGTGTCCTTTCTAGAGAGGTGTCCTCTCTATAGAGTGTCCTTTTAAGGGAGGGACCAGTACTTCATAGTGTATGTCCTGAAAACTTGTATTCCAGGTCAGGGCTCAAACCAACATGCAAAAGAATAGGGTAGGTTTTAAAGGCAATCCGTCAACTTAACATTCATGCAGCTCTTTACATCACAGGCGATCCATTTACTTTGGGAGTTGCTTGGGTAAGCCTTCTGACGCACCATGTTGCAGACATTCAAAAAGTTTTTCTGCCTGCCGAATGAAAACAAGAAGCCAGTGCCCTCTCATGTATCTCAAGTAACCTTTGTAAAAGAGGCCACCCCTAACATTAGACTGGTGCTGGCTGTCCCTTTTCCACACTACATGAAGATAGATGGATAAATACACGCCACATTTGTCCCTCCATTGATTCTTTGCACATATAAGGCAGCTCCGCAGTGTAAGAAGATCGATAGGAGACACAAGGGTAATTTTTTCAACCCCAGGCTTGAGCCCCTCCCTGGGTCCCCCCTGTCTGCCATGCCAAACTGCCGCCTGCAGCCCTTTTAACCCCCACTACCGAATTACCCTCCGCCACAGTCAATTGCCGTAATTCATTGTTACAGTTCCCCTAGAAATGTTGGGTTTGCTGTTACAGTTCCTTATCAGGTGTGGGGAAACGGCTGTAAATTAGACAAACCTCACAGCTTGTTCAGTCTATTAATCAATACAGAGACGTGAAGGCTGGAAGAGTTTCCCAGCCACAATGACATTTCCACAGGTCCTCTCCTACATTCTCACTGAATTCCATACAACAAGGCTCACTGCGGTCAGCAGGCAATGCCTAAGTGTCTACCGTTGCGTTCATTAGTGTCTTGGCCATTAGTACCAAATAATTATAATTTTAACCAAGAGACTTTGACAGCTATTTAATACATGTACTTACAAGACAAGACTATAGGGAGTATTTTAAACCCCTTGGCGGGAAAATTTTCCGAAGATACCCGAAAGAAGGGTAAAGGCGCGAAAACAGGGGAAACCATTCATGAAAAACATGTACTGTATGGGTCTTATGATTGGCAGAGCTTTTATTTGTCGCAATATGATTGGTTAAAGGGTAGTCATATGACCAAGGTAGTTGGCTTCCGAATGAAACCGATTATTCATAATGGGAATTTGTGGCGCCAAATACTCCCTATTGTCCCTACCATTATGTCAGTGAGAGGTAGAGATAGATTTGTTTTACTACACTGGGCCAGTTTAGCTAGCCATCGAATTAAACCCTTTCCCACCAATGTGTACACATTGTACATGTACATGTAAACTGTGACATTTTCAAGCACTTTCATTCACACTGAAAAATTCAAAAAAAAAAATTTATCATTTCACAAATATCAAGACATGTCAGTAAGTAGAGAGTTTTATATAAGTTAAACCCTCAAATATTATTTAATTTGAAGAACACAGAAGTCAATACATGTATTATCTCCAGAAGGCCTTTATGTAACGGCTAAGACCTCCCCATATACTGACTTTTCCTCCATTTCCATCAAACAGCAGGCAGTTCACTCAGCGAGTTATGGATGTTTATACACCTTTATATTGGTGACCTTTTCTTGCTGGCTGAAAAGCCCCCAGAGATTCTCTTGATCAGAAGTGTCTGGCACTCAGTGTTATGTCCTTCCTGTAAGTGTTATGTTGGCTATGGCGCTTAATTTTACCCAGGCCATACATAACATTACGTGTATAGGTCACAGGTCTTCATAATGGCTACCTATAGCCATTTCTCTTCCTACTTCTGCCATTGCAAAACTGACTACATCATTCCAAGGTAAATATCTTGTTTTTTTTTCAGTTTTCAAAGAATTTTTTAAACAAGGTGGTCATGACCTTCCTCAGTGACAGTGAGAAAGAGATTAAATTCTGTGGAACTGAGTTTTTGCATTAATTGGCTGACAATTTTTTGCACATGTGAGGTACATGTGTATAAACAGAGAGGAACTCGGTACTTGTAGATAAGGATAAATGCATTTTATCGCAAGTTGTAGTAATTATGACAAGGAAGCAACCAATGAAATGCATCCAACATAAGTTATCTGAGACAGGCAAACCATTCATGAAAAACATGTACTGTATAGGTACATGTATCTACAGGAGCCTCAGATGATAACACCAGGACAGATATCGAATAGCAAATTGCTTGCCCCAACTATCAGATCTTGCTTCAAGCCTTTCACAGTGGCACCACACCTACAAAATTTTTCAATTCACAGTTTCAAAAAGCCTTTTGTTTTTGCTCCAGTGGAAAGTCAGCACCAGTCACGCCAATCTTGCCACTAATTTTGATTGCTTGTCACTGTCAGTTGGCACCAGTAACAATGTTGCATTGCAACTGACAATGCTCCTAAGGTTTTACCCTCAGGCTGGGTGGGGGCAGGGAATCCCAGTAGCAAGTGCTACCCAGCTGTTTTATCAATGCTTACCAGGTAAATCTCAGCAAGGCCACAAACGGGAGGCCAGACTTTCAATTTACCAGCTACCTACCAGCCTACCCAGGAAAGAAGAAGTCTACCCAGGAAAACCGAAGAAGCCGCCAGCCACGAGCCAGGAACAAACATTGTAAAGTAGTCACTGGGGTTGGAGAATTTTTCAACCCACAGATCTGCTGTGCCAGGGAATGTGCACTGTGCTGCAGAATGATGTTACTGGAGGGTAGAAACTGAAAGAAAGGCCGTTATCTGGCACCTTAGAGGGGGAAACCAGCAGGCTGCAGAATACTGGTAATAACAGACCCAGCCTTACCTTGAGGTGTGACTGTTATATAAAGACTGATAGCTCCCCTATCATTCAATGCAAACCTAGAAGGTCAAATACAGTAAAACAGTGGGTTCACTTGATAAAAGAATTGATAAAAAAGCACACTGCCAAATAGGAATGTGGGAGTGTCCCCAGTAATGGGAGGTGGACATGACCTAACAGTGACCTGGCCTAATTAATATTCCTTCCTAACAAAAATGACCTGACATGTGTATCAATACATCAGGAAAACATATTTAAACTTTATGGGTAAGTAAAAAAGTACATTTTTTTTCATTAATAGAAAGTTCTTTCCTTAGTAATATTTCCTTAAATATACTTATAGATATTTGCCAAACTACCGTATACTATTGTAAAAAAAAAACAGGTGTGGAGCTGGACAACTTCAAATAAATCTTCCTGGTAAATGTTTGAAAAAAAAATAATCTAACATTTACCTTCTAACTTCCTTTAAGAAGATACACAAATTTTCGAAGAAATTATAGCATTAAATATTTCAATATAAACATATTTCAATGTATAAGCAGGTTAAACTTTACTTTTACATGTACATGTATTATTACTACATGGTAGTAAAGATAAGAATATATGACATCTTTTGCCACCAACTGTGTGTCACAGTGTTCCCAAAATTATATGTGGTACTGGTTCTGTGTACTGGTTTGAATTGATATGATCCCTTTGTTTTGAATGGGAGGACATTTTTTAGATCGCATCAATTCAGTGGCAAAATTGGTTACTGAACTGTCACTAAGATTTACTGTCCAGGATGACTTCCTCAATCTGCATGTATATTTAATTTAATTACACCAGCATGTTAGGGATGGTAACATTTCCAAACTGGCAATGGAGACGCATTACAACTGCATTGCTGCTACTAATTTACATGTAGTCAGCCTGTGTAACAATAGGAAACTAAACACTTTATATCATTCCAAATGTCAAGTTGAATCATTTTCTGCACATGTAATGGGCCCAAGAGCCCAGGCAGTCTACATGCAGGCAAAAATTCTATAGCAAAAGTGCTTCTGGTACATGTACGTTATGTATCTGTGTTATTTCTGCTGGAACACAGTTGCTGAAAATGTTCTAAATATACCGGTATACTTATTACATGATGTTATAGACCCAGATATAGACAACTGTTTTTGGAGGGTACAACATTGCACCAGTATTGTGTACAAACGATATTTATAAAATATCCAGACTTTTCGCACACCAATAACATTTGGTTCGTTATTTCTAACCTATAAAAGCAAAGGTTTTATATTACTAGTAAGTTACAACATCCACATGCAGCTTTAGCAGTATATGCAAAGCTTCTTCAGATAAGCAATAAATTTTATTCAAACGGATTATTGAGGTATGAAAAGGCAACAGAGGTCCACAAACAAATAGGATGTATCTAGGATGTGCGACCCCCCAAATTGTTTGTTTGGGTGCTGATTGTTTTCAACCCCAATCACATGCCCTGACAATGCTGTGGTTAGCCTACCCGGTGAGGGAAGAAACAACCAACCAGCCAAGCTTTCACCTGTCTGCCCTTTCACTTGTCTTTCCCACTTTCTTACTCTCTTCTTCTTCTCTCAGCATCTGATCAAACTGTCAGGTTACTTGCAGGGAGCTCGAGAGACTGGGGCGAAGCAAATTTTCCAGCCTGGCTGTTACGAGCATGTATACATTTCAGGTAAACCCTTCTGCTGCTAGTATACACAGGCTTGACTATATAACATGGGGGGATTCGACCATAATGGCCTCATAACCCTTACAGCAATATGTATTAGCCCTTGTAGGACCAGGTGTGAAGTCACAGTGATCCCTTGGCCCACTTATCATGCTTTAACTGATACCTGAGTGAAGTGGAATGTAATTTGGTCTGGATACCTTCTGGATTTACTGGCCCAGAGAGCCCATTGCTTTTCTACTTCCTGTTTCTGATTTCCAGGAGAACTGAAGGCTTTAGGAAGGGACCATGGCCCTGGAAGATCTAAACCTGATTGAATCCAGAAGTGGCTAGCTACAGACAGCTACTACCAAACTGTAACCTCCCCAAATAAAAAGGCAGACAGGAAAACCTAACCTTTTTAGCCCAGATATCCACCCTCCTGCTCTTCCTACAATGACCAGGAAAACCAAGAAGCATTGGTTCCATGCCCCACCCCACACCCATTATACTGTTAATCTGATAAACACATCACAATAAAACATGGAAGTTAAGACCTATTAACATCTGTGCAGTGTGGAAATTGCTTCCTGGATATAATTGTGTTTCTGTTGAGCAAATATACAGGCAAAAATATCTCACAAGTCGTGGTTCGGGTCAGATCTAAATAGGAGCATCATGGCAACAACCAGGGTTTTTACATGTATCTGTTATCTTCCGGCAATTTTTATCCTACTCCATTCTGGCCCAAGGCAAACACATCTTGACTGTAGCTATTGATCCAAGTAGCGGTTGGAAGGAAGCATTCCGCAAGCAACACACTAGGAACCATCTGTAAGGAGTACTTGTACTTCACCAGTCAGTCTGCCAGGATGTAGGAGGAAATACATAGTGCTATGGTATTTTCAGTAAAGCAAGAGGGCTCTCAAAAATCAGAACTTTTACTGTTCAACCATTACATCTTATCAGATCTGATAATCTGATCTGTATGTCAATGAGATTGAAACTGAAAGAATGGTGTCCATCTCAAATTCTGTCTTCCTCTTTCATTACACCTATACTGCTCGAGCCATTTTCGATTCATTTATACATGATGTTTGGTACTCTGCCCCAGTTAATCTGAATCAGTAGCATGTGTAGATGTTCATTCCGGTGGAATTCTGGAAATCAGATACTTCTTCTTGCCGCTCCAAATACGTCATATAAAGACAATTCATTACGATGCTAAAACATTTTCATTCTGCTTTGCGCTTACACTTGCAAGCTAATCTGAAATGAATCCAACAAATTTTACTAGATTAGACTTTGGTTCGTAAAATTGGATTCTGATCAGGTTAAATAAAGCTAGTGTAAATCTCCAAAACATGTTTCGATCTGGATCCAAATTGTAATGAAATGGGGTCTTACTCTAGTGCAATAATTTTTTTTCCAAGAATGGCAATTTCTTTTCTTAACTGAGATGTCTAGCTAAACTTGACTCTTCTGAGAAGTGCGGTGTGCAGTTAGCAGTTTCATAACACAATTCCTTGGCATTGCTGCTATACATGTACGGACACACAGTGTGACCTTTGTACTAATTCCTGAGTACCTACAGAGAGGGACTGAATCAATGGAAGCTGCCAGCCCCCAGTATACAGTAGTCCCTCTATTTTACAACCCTTTATTTTAAGACCACTCTTGATTATCAGAGCGCTTGATATGCTCCCAAACGGCAATCTTCTGTATTACTAGTAAATGACCTTTGTTTTAAGACCACCTGCAATATAAGACCACATTTTCTTGGTCCCATGGGCGGTCTTAAAATAGAGGGACCACTGTATATGACCCGTCCCCCCCCATCTCCCACTGGACCTGGTCAAGATATATAATCCTGCCAAGCCACACCCTTATAGCCCAGTATAAGTCATCTACAATGAATGTCTGGGCTCATCAAAGCAAGGGGACATCCCACTTTGTCCAGATCCTCAAGACACCCACAGTACCTAGTCTCATCTTCCATGGTCTGACAGGCAGGCACGTAGAGCCACGCGGTCATCTTCAATAGGCTTTGTGTCATTCAGTCTGATCCATGTTCCACAGGCTGTCTGAGGGCCATTAGCACCAGGCAGGGCTCACTCAGCATGAACAGCAGCTCCCCTATAATTTAAGACCATCTACTCGGACAGGGTTATATACGGTCTTAAAACGAAGGTCTATAGGTCTACTTGGAGACAATTTGCAGACATAATATTGTAGTCGATGGTCAACAAAAGGGTTATCCAGATTATTTGTATCAGGAAGTACTGAACACACAGATATCTGCATAGTTTCAACGATTACTGTGACCATCAACCCAGTTGGCTATTTTCTTTTTTTTTGCAAGTCACCATACTTTGAATCCAGCTGGGTGACTTTCTTTTTAGCAAGATGACACTGCCTGCAATGTTAACAACAGGTAACAAGGTAACAAAGGTGACGATAGTGGAAACTGATAACGGTGTTACTAATAGTAAATGTGTAGCCTGGCCAGAAACTCCTATTTGGTTATTATGATTTCTTATCAACGCTTATCAGGAAGAAAATATGAAAGATTGTTCCCTTAATCCCGTTTCAGTGCCATGGGTACCAGTACACTGAGACAAGTTTTGCCTCGAACCTTCTACCAGAACTGTGAAATCTTCCCTTTGAAAATCTGGAGATATTGAGACGCCTTGCATCTCACATATGCATATCGCACAAACGTGGCCTAAACCTTACGATGCAGTACAGTGAAACATTGTTTCCACCTGCACATACATGTACCATGGGAGTGAGATATATGGTTCTGATTCTGGTAGTTTATTTGATAACCATGTAACACCTACAGGGCATATTTTTCTACTGATTGCCTTTCGCTCATCTGTCTTTCTCCAATAACAAATCCTGTGCGAATTGAAAACTAAAGTGCAACCAAAGAGCCGGTGTGTGGTGTATTCAGTTTCAAACAGGAATACCAGTCAGCTCCCATGCCAGGTACAAATCATGTCTAGTCACCCTGACAGGGATGGTTATCATGGTTTACCACATAACAGAGGCACAGCTGCAAGCTCACAGTTACAGCCAGTAACCAACTGTACCCGGTAGTCTAGGCTATTTGAGACATCCTTGTTTATTCCAGGTAACCCAGTTCAACCTGCCTGACATAACAATAATGATCCCAGGAAGTGACAATACCCACGAGTAATACAGCAGTCCCTCTATTTAAAAGGGCTATCTTGAGAAAGGACAAAATTTCTTAGCACCACCAAGTATATGTACCATGAATTTATGTGATGCCCTCTCTAAGCAAGTGACACCTCTCTAATAAGGACATTTTGGCAGAAGCCAAAGTGGTGTTTACACTAATTCCTTTGCAATGAGGACACAGAGCCTCTATTAGAGGGGGGACTACTGTACTTTGACAACGTGTTATACATACCCTACCTATAAACTCAACACCGACATCAATGGTGGTGCACATGTATCCACCTACACCTTGAAATGCCAGTCCAGGGTGGGTCAATAAGTGATCTGTAACATTGTACTCGGAATCCAGTCAGGTTCGACATGTACTGTGTGCATCAATTTAGTGACTTAACAGTGACGCACAGTCTATATAATACACATCTGTACTCTAGATGTACAAATGGACTGCAGTTTTAACTCAGATCCCTATGACATGAAATTTTAGTATCAGGAGACAGTAGCATACAGACTTCTATACTCTGACCCTGACTGAGCCCCCTTGCTCTTCGAACGTCGCAATACTGTGTCAATTTACAAATATGCATGATATACTGCAGAGATAAATACCCATATAGCGACATATATATATTGGAGGAAACGGGCACCAAATGCTACCCGGAAATTATCAAAATGGTCTGACACTGACCTTTACCTCCACATTGTGTATGTACTTGACACACAAATTGCTGTCAGGAAATAAACCTGTCCCTTTCAGTATTCCACTACATGTCCTGGGGTCTGATATTGAAGCACATAATACAACATGTTGATATACCCTTCAAACCACAAATGAAGTCCATGCTATTTGAGAATACACAGGCAGAGGAAAATCACATTGACTCTACTTTATAGAGTAATTGAAATTACCAGCAGAGGCTGGCAGTTTTCGATGTTGTCAACTTCCTGGGGCCTGTCACATAACGAATATTAACAAGCAATGTATGTACATGTACACTGGAAACTTCAAACCCATGACTTATAAGAATGATCCCTTCACTGTTTTTAAAAGTTACAATTCTGTCAAAAAAAAAATCATACATACCTGTGCATAGTCTTTCTCAATTGCGGATCTCTGCTTGGCAAATAATCTGAAATAAAACCAAATTTAAACTCTGGTAAATATACATGTATACTCTGGTAATTTCCTTTTCCTCACCCAATATATCCTAGCCCTATTAATTGCTGTAACATACACAACTCATGCCTACTCTTTATCAAGACATACAGGTATTCACTTTTCTAAAGTAATATTCGCATTTAAAATATCATTAAATAGAGCATTCAAATGCCAAGAAAGACATTGTGGTTAACTACCAGCTGTGGTACATTACATCCAGTCTCCATCCCAGTAGGTAAGTGCCCCTTTACTTGAAGTTTATTGTTTTCAAACAAAGCTGATACATCTATCCAAACTGTTTTCACTGCTGGGTGTGGGCAGCTGAAGTGTCAGAAGGACCCACTTGAGGGCAATAAAGCTACCGTGTACTGGTGCTTGTGTGAGGAGCAATTGGTTTGGCAGCAAAGATTTTTGTGAACTTTTGTGACAAACGTAACACTGCTGCCTGCTGGTAATCTGATCGATCATGGGGTTTATCCGATCCACTTCCAGGCCAATAATGTATATATACATGTATGTCCTAGCTGGCTACACATGTTTTCATATGCCTAGTTCAATAAAGATCACTATACTATTATATACAATATAATTAACTTTTCAGGCTTTCATTGAACCAAGCCTAGCGGAACTTAAAGACTTATATCTTGCAAAAAGGAGCCAAGTTAACCCATGTGTTACTAGAAATTATCTATGCGGAGTACAGTGGCACCATCACATTTGACCTTGACAGGCTTTGGTCACCCAGATTTTGAGTGGCAAGAGATCTGTACATGGTTGGTATTATATCAATCAGGATATCACATAAAGGAAGTTGGGGGCAGGCCTGTTTTTCCACTGTCCCAGCAGTCTTTCTCGTTTTATTTATTATCATGTCTGTTGGAATTTAGACAACAATTTACCGGGTATACATCATATTACAGTCCCACATATATTCAGTCCTAAATAAAATGTTATTTTATATCACATATCCAGCAGCCATAAGAAACTGTGGTCCTATTAATTAAATGACAAGTACATGG
>JAAUYG010064578.1_pt1 | contig 12023 bp, 9 predicted proteins | sample 7278091 | NCBI WGS metagenome assembly JAAUYG01 (sample SAMN14350201, study PRJNA611818) | marine sediment metagenome | isolation source: surface marine sediment (0.6m) | place: French Polynesia: Moorea | collected 2018-08 | reverse complement strand
TGGGGATTAATATTTGCGGTTTAGCTCAGGTCCAGCTAATTATCTAGGTACCTGAATTACATTTGCAGATATTTATTTTCGCGATTTTAATGTGGTCGCAAAAAACTCCAAATAAATCTCTCGCAAAAGTTAACGAATTTACAGTACATGGGATTGCACTATTGCTTGTTTCCGCATATACATGTATCACAATAACTTCCTGATCTTCTATGAAGCCATGTTTAAGTTCATATTCTGCTCACCTCCTCTCCGCGTAGGATCTTTCTCTTGGCTATGATGATGATTTTGCTGTCCTTCTCGAAGGGCACGACCTCTGCCACACAGTTGGGGTTACAGGAGTGGTTGATGTAGCGGGCCGGGCCGCCAGCCATGGTGGCATCCACAACAGTGTTATCATCGATCCGGAACATGTACACGCCACGATTCTGAAAATAACAAACAAATGCTCTTTTCATACACTTTATACATTATATATATACATTATATTTACAATTCATACACTCTATAGCAAAGAACTGCGCAACATTTTTTTTTTCATGACATGAAATAGAACTGTGATAGAGTATCCTGGGATAGATAACTATTCTAATTCAGGTGTTAATCCGATTTTAGAGTCTCACATACTAAATACTGGGCAACCATGGTGTCCTGTTGCTTAGGATTAAAAGCACTATTAAGGGATATTTGCAGTACAGTGAAACCTGTCTTGAGAGACCACTCCCATGAGAGACTGCCTGTCTTGAAAGACCAGATATTCCTGGCAGAAGTTCCTACATTTCAATGTAATTAAACCTGTCACCAAAGACCACCTGTCTCGAGAGACCATATTTTTGTGCCCATTGGGGTGGTCTTTCAAGACAGGTTCCGCTGTACTGATTATTTTCCAAGAATGGCATTAATATCAAGTAAAAGGCAATCTTGGTGTCAGGGTTGTTTTCTATGCAGTGATCCCTCTCTGGAGAGGAGAGACCACTGCCATCAGAGGCCACCTGTCTTGAAAGACACCACAAACCAAATTTGTGATGCGGACCATTTCAACACAAGGAGACCTGTCACCAAAGATCACCTGTCTTGGGTGACCATGCTTTTCTGGGAGACACAGTGATCTTTCAGATTAAAGCAGTTCTTAAAATCACTCTTCACAGCATATTTGTATGCGAGAGCTGATGAAAAGACAAAAGACAAGTCACCGATTTATTCTTGTTTTTGAGGTATTCATATGAAAGTCGATCTTCCTGTAGAATTTTACAAATAACCTGAAGACTTTCCGACAAATTATTCACTTATATATTTCGAACATTCAAGATTTTTCTCTGCTGGCTATAATGTAGATTCCCCTATGTTCTTGTACAGAAGAATGTAAAGCGGTGCATTACCTGTTCATCGTAGATTTTCTCCCGTCTTTCTGCAGTTTCATTGCGGATCAGCTCCCCGATGTACTCGATCACCATGGTATGCCTCTCGAGATCTCGTGCAGAGAACAAACCAAGGCCCTAGATGGACAAGAGGGCGCATGGGTTAACATAACTGAACCTTTGTTTTTGAGACCATCTGTCATATAATACCACAGTTTACTGGTCCCAACTGGTCTTACCCTACAGGTAACATTACTGGTCTTAACATAGAGGACCATGGTCTATATAGTCCCACAGATGGTCTTAACATAGAGGACCATGGTCTACACAGTCCCACAGATGGTCTTAACATAGAGGACCATGATCTGCACAGTCCCACAGATGGTCTTAACATAGAGGACCATGGTCCGCAGTCCCACAGATGGTCTTAACATTGAGGACCATGGTCTACAGAGTCCCACAGATAGTCTTAACATAGAGGACCATGGTCTGCAGTCCCACAGATGGTCTTAACATTGAGGACCATGGTCTACAGAGTCCCACAGATGGTCTTAACATAGAGGACCATGGTCTACAGAGTCCCACAGATGGTCTTAACATAGAGGACCATGGTCTATAGAGTCCCACAGATGGTCTTAACATAGGACCATGGTCTACAGAGTCCCACAGATGGTCTTAACATAGAAAACAATGGTCTGCAGTCCCACGGATGGTCTTAACATAGAAGACAATGGTCTGCACAGTCCCTGCTCCTAGTTTCTCTCACCTGGACGTTGGAGCGTCGCAGATAGACATTGTTCCTCCACTCATTCTTCAGCCGTCTGTACTGCTGGGACTTGGAATGGACGAACTGCTTGTTGTACGGGGAGTTGACATCTCCTGGGATGACGGTCACCGTGGTGGGGAGGGTACGGGAGTTACTACTGCTGTGGAGGGTATGCGGTCTGGAGTAAAGCAGTGGGGTATAGGTAGATACAACACTTGTATAGTATTATACAGGTCATGCAAATGTGGAACAATGTATATGTCTGGTTTATTCTAGTAACTACAAATTTGTTGATGTGATAATCAGGATGCTGATGATGTAGAAGAAATTATAATTCATTCCCTTGTCCTGAATAGTTTGATTTATTGAAAGTGGTTAATTAACATACATAAGTTCTCCTAATGCGGAGATGCATGTCTAAATATACTTTGGTGTTTACTTCATGCTGTACCAACGTAACAACATTTCACAAAGTTGTGTCCCACTACCCACCACCCCACAAAACTTAATATTAACACTGCGACATGAACAAACCAAACCATAATTTTATATCAACGCATAAATCTTTTACTCCTGCCAGGGATATAACTAACCTCTTGAAATGAGTCCTCAGTTTGGGTTCTGAGCGGGCGCAGCCAGTAGGGTTGATAGCGAGAGGTAACTCATACATGAGAGATCGGCCAAACTTGAAGTGGTATCCGGCCAGCAGTTCCACCCCAGGTAACTAAAAGAGAAAGGAAAGCCTTGTTGGACTTTCGGGTCAGGCTGTTTTGTACATGTAGTGGGACGTAAAGTGTGAAGTACAGGATAATACTACTGGAGCTTGAGTACATGTACGTGACACATACACCACTCATACGCTAAGGGTAGATTACCCTTTATCTACTCTGACTGAATGGTCTAAATTTTGTATGCTATACTGTTTACTGATACCGGTGCTTTCTGCATTCTTACAAAGTCGGGTTATATGTCTGGTTTATATACACTACACAAAAAAAGTTAAGGATATTAAATATCATTAACTTTTTTGTGTAGTTGATATATGCTATACGTGCACACATAGCATATATGAACTACAAAAAAAAGTTAAGGATATTAAATATCCTTACCTTTTTTGTGTAGTGTATATGCAGCAGAACACTAGTCCATTACAAATTTCACAGAATTTATTTCTGAGTGTGTAGCCCTTAGCAGAAATAATAAGTCTATTTTAACGTCTCAAATACTAGAAGCATATACCATAGCCTGGGCAAAGTGCTTCTTCATGTCGCATATAACTTAATATTGTATTCGGATCCAATTATGATATTTCTGATCTTTCTCTCTCCGTCTCTCCCTTCCTCCCTCTCTCTATCTCTGACTTACCGACTCCACTATTCTGAGCACCGTGGGATCAGTAAGACCAAACAGGTCCTCTCCACTGAGGTAGGAAGGGAACATCTTGACAAAGTCGTTCACCCGCCGCAAGTTTTCCAGGGGTTGCAGGACACTCATCCACACAGCTATACCAGGGACGGAAGGAAAGGATAGCCATGTCAAAAAACTTGAATATATATTCTACCTAATATTTATGAGGTCTAATCTAGTTTTTCCGATCTAATACATATCTTTATTATTATGCATATTGTTGCACTTATATATCTACTATCTTATTTTATGTACTACCTGTGAAGGATCTGTGACGAAGAAACCAAACCTAGTTTTAGCCAACAAGGATAACCTTTTTACAATTTACTGGTACTGGGATTTGGCTCCAGTAGATCAATTTATCCGCAATCAACAATAAGTGTGAATGCTGAGCCTATATATTTATAGGAGGTTTAGTTTAATACACTTGTGGAAAGAAAACCGAATGCTTAAAATCCATCCACACCTATCCTGGTAAATGTCCCTTCATGCCCCCCCCCCCCCCCTCCCCCCAATCTTTTCATCTATTAATATGCTGGTGTACCATTTTTCTCCCACCCTACCTGTGGGTGACGTGTCCTTCATCGTTACGTCATCCTCTCCATGTTCAAGGACACGTATAGAGAACATCGGCTGTCCCTCCCCTTCTATGATCTTACACACGTATCGACAACGCTTGTTCAGGTTCCGATAGCTCCAATAGAACCGTGTGCTCTTAAAGCCAACCTAAGGCATAACAGAGGATGTCGAAGTGAATATACTGCTTCAAAAATATTTAGCTGAATGTCTTTCTTTCATAAAATTTTAGTTTAATAACAGACGGATTAAACAGCTGCTACTAGACAGTTTTAACAAAGTTTTTAGCATTTCGGTCCTTAAGTCCTTATTCAGTTCAGTTCAAGTCCTTATGTTGTTATAAAGTAGCGATGATCAAGTCATAACTATGGTGGTTCTCCATGGCTGGTTAGCACTTCCTGCTGGAAAACTGCCTTCGTTATGACTCGATCGGACCATAGATATAACGGATGTAAGGTATGTTACAAACCTCAAAAAATATTATACGAATAATTTTTTTTTATTACATGTATAAATCCTCTTGTTCTTTAGGTTTTTAAACTGCCCTCACACTCTTCATATCACAGTACCAGAACCGTACATAATCTAACATATAATATTATGTACACAGAAATGCAGGAGAAACCCTTAACTAAGGAGATCACCACATGTTTTTGGCCAAAGCGGTCTTTAATCCTGAGGTGGTCTTAATTCTGAAACGATATAGCACTGCTGCATAACATTTGGCTAGTATCCAATAGGTGGTCTTAATTCATGGGCGGTCTTATTTTCTGGGATGGTCTTCAAGTAGGATTCCAAGTTGTGTTGGGTCATATTTATTATGGCCATACCGGGTATATGTGATCCCTATTGTGGAACTTCCCAGTCTGGATCTGATGTGGCAGCAGCTGGCCAATGTTCTGGATCAGCAGGCCTCCAATCCGGAACAGGTAGCGTTTCTCCTCCTGATGCAGGATGTTGGCGACCTGGCGGTTCTCCTCTCGGCTGACAAACACCCGTCGGAACACTGAGAGGCACGTGAGGTCGTTGTCCATTGGCACTTTGGGCAGATGCTGTGGACACAGCAGTGTCTGGGGGAGGAGGTAACGGAGTATACAGGTTAAGACAGATCTTTCAGGTAAGGCCTGAACAGGCTAGGGTTCTCGAAAAGACTTAAGCCTTAGTTTTGACTTAAGTCAAAGACTGTCAGCCAATCATTTCGCTCAGATTGATGAGTTAAGTCAAACTGAGACTTAAGCATTTTTGAAAACTCCAGCTAGGGTTTGCAACAATTTAAGAAACTGGTTTTCACTTATAAAGCCTTAATTTCCATCACACAAGGCTTCAAATTATTTTGTAAGATATTTAACCACAAAAAGAATCTTAAATTTAAGATGCTCGCTAGTTCCTAGACCAGAAACTATCAAATCACTGTCATCTTACTCTTTATTAAAAGTCTTGTTCAAGACTCAAATGAGTCCTTAATGTATTGTTACTAACATAGCGATGGTCGTAGCTATCTATGCTGTCATGTACCGGAAATTCATCATTTCTGACCGAACCTGAGTGTAGTTATAAGCAAACAGACCTCAAATCAAGTAACTGTTTTGTGATTTTATGGTCAGTCATTACCCGTTACGATTTTTTTTTTTCAAAAGGTTTTCAGCCTGACTGAATTCATTCAAGCATAGTACCTTATCCTGGAAGAATTGGGCGCCCACATTCTGAGCACACGTGACGTGATAGACGCTGAGGCAGCGCGGCCTGAAGCAGCTGATGGTGGCGCCCTCTTGTCTGCAGGTTGTACATTCGCTGGTCTGGCCCCGTTTCAGGGCCTGGTCTACGTTGACTAGAGAGCCGTTCATCGTCTCATAAACCTCGGTGGACCACAGGGCACAGTTCAGGTGCATCCACTTTCCTGGCTCCACATTTAGCAACCTGGTGAGGAACAACATGCAGTGAAACAGCACAGCAAACCAAGTACTTTATCCATGCCATGTGGGTAATGGGTATATATATCCACAGCCACACCCTGGCCAAAGGATCTTCAGAATACAGATTTCAGTTGTTTTTTTGTTTTTTTGTTTTTTTGGGGGGGGGGAACAGATTTCTTCAAATACATACTTTTATATGATGTATATAACATTAAAGGAGATTCCCTTTGAAGACGAAACGAGTGATTTTAAACAAAGAAGAGATTAAAATTCAACTTGAGTGACTTTCTAATGACTCCACGAGGCTCGCCACTTAAGCACCCTGGAGCACCTTGGTGGCTCCTGGATCTTTTGGTCCGATGCTTCACACTTTGCACTGATCCACCTTACACCACCATGGACCAACTTCTCATTTTCAGTGCCACACATACACAGAAAGTCGTTTTGAACATGTTGAAATTTGTGATATGGTTGCATACGATATACAGTGGTCCGTGCGATATAAGACCCATTCATTTTAAGATTTTCGTCTATTTTAAGACGTCTGTTGGTGACACTGCTCTTGAATTTTTATCTCTCCATTTTGGGAACAAATTTAAGGCCACATTTTTTTCTGGCTGAATGGGTTGTCTTAGAATACTGACCTCCCCCTCTGTGTATTACAGAGAGTGACAGAACAGTGTGTTGACCCAGCGGTAAGACGCGAGGCTGCAGATCAATGGGTCACGACTTTCAAACCAGTCCAGGGGCATTTTCGTCTTTCACCTCATTGGGTACATGCTGTTTGGCCCAGTTTAGCTAGCCAGCACATGCTGTTTGGCCCGATTTAGCCAGCACATGCTGTTTGGCCTGGTTTACTGTTGGGCCCAGTTTAGCCAGTACATGCTGTTTGGCTCAGTTTAGCCAGCCATGCAGAGAGAGAGAGAGGCGTTGTGAAGTGCACTCAGTGACCTACCTGCCCGGACCGTCCGTCCTGGAGTCCCCGCTGTCCTGACACAGCAGACACTGACGTCTGTCAACATGCTTCTTGTGTGGCCGGATTGTCATAGACAGCTTGTCTATCATCTGCAGAGAGAAACATATATATACAGCTTGTGTATATGTCTTGGGTAAAGTGTTTCGTACATAACAAACAACAGCTGATTGCCAGGCAGATCTAACATTTGTCTCAAGTTTTGACTTTATATGTATATATACAGCCACGTTTGGCACTAATATTGTTACGCCATTGAAATCCCTCACCCATGCGATTCCCTCCATGGCCACTTCGTAACAGGATGGTGAGTTACCTTCATGCTTCAAGACTGGTTTATTAATATTACGCAGGCCCCGTTGTTATGCAAACTGGACATTTCATATCCCAAGCTACATGTGCTTTCATCTGTGGTTCATTATAAAGCAACCACCGAAGGCATACTACATAGTTAACCGATGCTAATCTGCCCAGTCACCTTTTATGGTTGCTAAAGCTCTACCTGAACAACCACGTGACTGACTACTCAGCTTAACAATAATTTTCTTCAGGTTTAGTTCATGGGTGTAACTGATCTCTTCCCTAATGACCTGACCGATTGACTCTCCAATATATATTGGCAGCTACAACTCACGTCATTCATTTCCTGGTCACTAGGTGGCATCACTACTTTCTCCAGTTTCCCCATGGACGGTTCCCACTTCTTGTAACGGATGCCATGCCAGCGTTTGCTCACAGCCTGGTTCAGGAGGAACAAGTACAGACTCCGTATCATTCCACATATCTCTACAATACAGCTGAGACTTTGCAGTTAGAGGCAGGAGAAAATTAAATTGAATTCTGCTTCCATGTTCCACGACATGTTTAACTATGAATGTCGTCATGTGTACAGAGGGTCATTTTCAGCATACAGGAAAACCGTGAACAATTCTTTGTTGATGTAATGTTTTATTCAGATTGTAGGAAAGGAAAAATATATTTCAGTTCACCCTAAGGCCTATAGTAAAGACACTTAGACACCGTCCTGAAGACTCCCTTACCTTTGACAAAGGCAGTCCATCCATACTCCTCTGCCGCTTGTCTCTTTCTTTCTGTCGTTCCAGCTTGCTCCTCGGTGTGAGCGTTGGGGTTGGCGGCTGTGACCCCAGTGACCCTTCCTCTGCCTGCCGGGTAGGGGTCAGCTGTGTCTCCACAGTCAGCGGCTGGAGATTGCCCGGGGATGGCAAGGACATCTTGAGCGGGGTGTGGATGGCACTGGATGGGAAGGCGGCATCCATCTGCATAGAGTCATCCCCTAGCGAGGCTCTGGAGAGGTGGGAGTCGGATCCAGGCGGTGGGGAGGTGATTGTTGATGATCCTGCCATGCTGCGGAGGCCGGCAGGAGGCGTCAGTTGCATCATCTTCTGCTGCTGGAACGGCAGTCACAGGCAAGAAAATGACAATCAAGCGACACAAACTTAATATCCGAATATGTCATACAAACTAAACAACCAACAGAGTATCAGCCAGACCTTAAACAACCGAACACTCCTTTGGTTTGCTTCTTTCTTAAACTAAAACTTTTAGCACACAAGAAGTCTTGACAAGAAGTTTGAAAGGCAGATATTTAGTTACAGAAACAGGATGTGAAGTTCTCTTAAGCTTGTGGGACCGATGACTGCAAAGCTCTTCTCATCACAACGAGAAGCGAAACCTTCCTGCCTTTTGGGCAATTTCCACGATCTTACAAGAAAATAACTTTGGTCTTTTTTTTTTTTTTTTTTGCCTAGGCTTTTGCAGTGTTTTCCTGACTGACTGAGAAGGTTGACAAGGTTAACATGCCGATACCTGTTTCTCATGTTCCATGGCAGTCTTCATAGATAGCTCAAACTGCATGTAACAGTTCATGCTACAGAAGAAAATTTCATCACCAAACATCCCCTCCTGGAAAGATACAATACATGGAAATACAACATACAAGCCCACTGGATACATATTGCCTGCTTTCCATTCATACGGATTTGTTGAAAATATCCCTTATGGTTAGTACCTATATAAGTTCTAGATGGGGTTGTAGTGCTTTTAGTGCTAGGTAAGCATTTCCTGTTGCGCTGTTCAAGTAATTTCAAAAGATACGATTTATCAATGGCAATAACAGATGTCATAGTCATAATTCTGGCCTCTTTCCTGGGTCACGGGTGTTTTTTCATGAAATCCTAAACAATCAACCTTGATAAGCAGGTGAGTAAGTGCAACTAATTAACTAATAGGTAACTGTCCACAGCAAATATTAATCGCACCCTTTCTTCCTTGCAGAGGAAAGGGATCTCTGACTTCCTCTTGCATATCCCAGAGTTGAGTACCACTACATCGCAGTGACGACAGAACTTTGGCTTGGACTTGATGAAGTGCTGGATATTAACTCGCTCTTCTTTATCTGCAAAGTGATGCCAACAACTGTCAGTTGACACAATATGTTAAACTCAGTTTGCAGATTATGTAAAATGGTCCCAGTGACAAGCAGACGTCAAGATCAAAACACCGTAACTTGTACTTTTGAACGGTTTGCTGTGCAACTTAAAGAAATCTCAATCATTACAAGCACATTGTGATTGTTTAGTTATTTGTTGAATGCATTTTTGAGGATGAAACTGAATCAAATGTAGATATATCTCACAATGCAATACAGCATAAGGACGATTTTTTTAAAGATTGCTCAAGATGAAAGAGCCAAATAAATCCATGCATTTTTTGCTTAATCATTATTTATCTCACAACCCCAGCTTTCCTCACCTCCAAACCCCCTATGTTTAATACGTGGCTTACGTTTGGCCCCCAGACTGCCCATCCTGTACATATCCTGCGTTGGGGATGGACTTCTACTGATCTCGTACGATGGCGGTACGGCAATCTTCAGCAGATCGGCGATGGCTGATATGACGCCGCCGATGTCCTCCGTGGACTGCGTGTTGAGCGTCAGCGTCACTGACATCTGGTTGGAGTCCCGCAGAGGGTGTGGCAGAGATGGGGACAGCATCTTGGCCTTGATGTCCTCTGGCAGCGGCAGGCCACCATCCAGGTTTTCTTTCTCAAACAGCTGAGGCTGAAAAGAAATTGCTTGCTGTTCCAATACCCTGTCTTACTGCTAAATACACTGTACTGAGAACCCAATCAAATTTCAGTGCTGCTTGGAACACGATCGAGTTACTAAGTTTAGGTACAGTAAATTTGGTAATAAATTTATGTACCCCATAACTAGGTTATTTCCAAATTACATGTACTCACATCTGCCGATGAGTTTCTACATCTTAACAGCATCATAAATTTAAGAATCCCTTTGCATTCATAATGTTCTCCTTCGCTGACACACGTTAGCAGATTTTGGGGGACAGTACCAACTGAAACTCACTTTGGTACAAACTCCTTATTGCATTGAGGATACTATGGGTTTTCCCAATTCTACCGCTGCTGCATACCGATCTCACGACCTCTCCTCATCTTTAGTCAAACTCTATTATATTTCTTACGCATGTATGAAGGAAAATTTCAATCAGAAAAGGTTATGGGCATGCTTGCATCTATATAATGTACATTTACTTGTGCACTATCATAGTTTTTCGATATAATTACAGGGTACGGATCTCCGGTCACAACCTACCTTCTCTGCCTTAGGTGTAGTGGCCATGTCAGTAGTGGAACTGTTGTCCACTTCTTCCTTCACCTTCACATTGGAAGCTGTAAAGAAGTCAAATCTGTCTGAAATTTCTGTTACCAGTGACAGTGCAGCAAATCTGGTTGACATTTCTCAGTTACCAGTGACGGTGTGGCAAATCTGGTTGACATTTCTCAGTTACCAGTGACAGTGTGGCAAATCTGGTTGACATTTCGCAGTTACAGTGACAGTGCAGCTAATCTGGTTGACATTTCTGCATTACCAGTGACAGTGTGGCAAATCTGGTTGACATTTTCCAGTTACCAATAACAGTGTGGCATTTTTTTTACCCACGTCAACCATTTATTTTATGATATTCAGCAGATCTCCTGCATGATGTCTTCAGGATATGCTAATGCAGTCTACTGGTATCAAGGTTCCTTCATATAGCTGACTGGCTTTTAGCAGGAGCTTATTTTGGTGATTACAGTATTTGATATTAAAGGCCATTTGTATATTAAAGAGTCCACTTCCTGGAAAAAGTCTTAAGCCTTAGAAATGGACTCATGTTCATTACCAGTTATCAGTTCACTTTAGCAACCATCATCTTTTCCATGCTTAAGATCACTAGTGAACTTAGAATTTTTTGAAAGAAAACTGCCTAAAAAGGATGATGTCAGATTGCATCCAGGCGACACATGGAGAGTTTACTCTGAATACAGTTCTATATACAGTTCCCCACATATATCAGCAGCAGCAGCACTGTACCGAAAGAAACTCACCTTTGATGGGTACCGGACATAGGAGAGGAACCTCTGGAGAGATGCAATCCCGTGACGCCTCCTCCGTGGGGATGAGCTTGAGTCCTGGGAAGCGAGATTTCTCCATGCCTACCTTATCCTCTCCGGCCAGCTCTGGCGAGGAGGAGGAGATGATGGTGGCTGGGGATTGGTCGCTGGCCCTGGGGACAGACAGACAGGTGACACTGAGACACACAGCACAGGGAAATCCGCGGAAACAAGACGAACTAGCATCAAGGCTAAAGTGTTCTCAAATCAGAGGTGGTCAAGCTGCAAGCTGACTGTTTAATATCAAATGTATTTGATACCCGATACATGTCAAGTCAAAAGTGAACATCTTTTAAAAAAATTCACACAGGAAATAAATACAAACAAATTTTAGTGTCTGTTCTGCAATGGAAATTCCTAATAGCTTTATCATGGTTATTTAAGTGAAGATTTTACTACTTTCCTTGGAGTAAGCACATAAAATCTGAATGAGAAATTTAACTAACAAGAGGCCCATGGGCCTTGACGCTCTGCTCAAGAACCAACTTGGCCATGGGCCTAGGTTCCAAAAGTTGCACATACACTCTCTTTCTAGCCCAGGGGGGTTAAATTTA
>JAAUYG010050788.1_pt1 | contig 12023 bp, 8 predicted proteins | sample 7278091 | NCBI WGS metagenome assembly JAAUYG01 (sample SAMN14350201, study PRJNA611818) | marine sediment metagenome | isolation source: surface marine sediment (0.6m) | place: French Polynesia: Moorea | collected 2018-08 | reverse complement strand
CATTTGATCTTGGCTGACCTTGAAGGATCAATTCAAAGGTTCTGATAAGGATGTAGTATCTTATTGCCAACCGGGATGCCCCCCTCGCGTTGCACAGCAACCGACTGTCTGGTTTTGTCAAAAAGTAAGACAATGCTTAGATCCTGTGTTGCAGTCGTGGATTATTATGTTACACCATCCTTGGATATTTGACCATCATAGGATGACAATGGTATACCAGTACAAACTTCTTTCTAAGCTTTACTCAGCTTTTCTGCTTTTCTTTTGTTTCATGAAACAAACAGGCGGGTGCTGCAAGACCGAGGCCTCAACATCAAGTAAGTTCCATCTGCACTCCAAAGTAAAAAAAAATAAAGTTAGAGTAAATGATAAAACACTTTAGAATGTTTTTACAGGTATGCAGGTAATTTAACAGAAACTCTCTTGAAAAAAAAAATGTCTTTTTATGATTTATCACAAAAATATCCTTCAACTTTTAAGACAATGACATGTGTGCTTTTTGTGGCAGTTGTCTTTCATCTCAAGACTGTACTTCATAACTTGTGATTATGAACTTGTTAGCCGCAAATTGTGAATTTCCTCATGAAATCCTCAAATTCCTCATGAATTGCTCATGTTCCCTGTTATATGTAGACATACTGTGTTATTTTTCCAGTGACAATCCGGAATACTTGCCAGAAGATCCCTATGCACAGCAGCAACAAACACACACAGTAAGTCTGGATCTACAGTTATAAATACTCTATAAAGCCATTGTAAAATAAAATTCTAGAAATAGGTAATACAGTTTTCATTTGTAGATGGCAGTTTGAAATTCCTCAATGGCATCAGAATTAGTATCTACAGTCGGTCCTGGATTTTAAGACTGCCCGTTCAGCCAGAAAATATGGTCTTAAATAAAATTGAAGGTGGTCTTAAAGTACAGGCCTAGGGTGTTTATATACAAAATAAAAAAGTGGTGTCAACAAAATTCTTAAATCGAGAGGTCTTACATCACAGGAACCACTATATTTGTGTAAGATACCAAGGTTAAGTTGGATAATAAAAGTATGTATATTTTCTAATGTTGAATCATATTATTTACATGGTTCTCATGTGTTTCATATTTATATATATATTTCTGTACCCCAAAAGAGCATAAAGATTGCAAACTTGAAACAGCACAAACCATTTTTGGATGTGACAATTCATCACAAGAACTCTCGGATCAGTAAAAGTGGCAATAACATTGCGAGTTTTGCTGAAAAAAAAAAAGTGACACAAATTGAAAGCCAGTTGCCAGGGTAGCATTATTTGGAGCCCTCGGGCTGGAGTTGAAAAGGTTTCGGAGAGAGCTAATGGGATTTATGGAACAATATGACGAGCAACCAGTAGCCACCTCCGCCCAAGGGCAATCTAGACCGCCTCAGGGAAAGAGAGCAAGATTTGGGGGGTGGGGGTAGGGACGGGGTCGACCGGGTGGAGACCAAAATAAAGTAGGGAGGAGATGAACAGAAGGACACTGCGGCTTAACCTATCTAAGGTGGCAGGAGACAGGATAAGATGGGATGTCCAGGGAATGACTCTGTCCGGTCTCCGGTATCCTTGATACAGAAGGAATGTATAAGGCAGCGGCTGCATTATAAAGGACCTCCTCCGGAGGCCATGTGCCTTCCCATGGCCCGACCTATTTAGTACAGGCCATATTGATTGTGGCAAATGTTACGCTGTAAGGTGGACCGCAAATAATGTTAGGCCATAAGGGCCACGATAATACTAGTTGCCTGATTAAGTGGTTCAAAATTTCTACTTTCCAAAAATACCATATTCAATCTCTTTGGCACACATCCTCTAGAAAGTGTGACCAGTGGCCTCTAGCAGTCTTATTTAGGGAAAAACGAACATTCAGTTGGAAAAATGTTTTACCCATTTAAAATTTTGTAAAGGCACTGTGCATGTGTTAGAACGATTACGGTATGTATGATGATGGCAGGCGAGGACAGTTCTCGATACAGGGTTCCAGTCTATATTGTATTATAGTCAAATTAACACATCAGCCTGATCTTAAACATTTAGAGCTCCTGTGTTGCCTACACATATAAACTGTGACAGTACAGTACAGAAGATTCTTGTAATGATTATCAAAATAAAATTATAATTATAGTTTTATTGTGAAGGTTACTATTTCACTACCAGCGAATAATTCATTTGTCAATGTTAATGAAAAATAGTGACCTGTTGAAGCCTTTCAATAGCAGATGTGGCTGTTCAAATATCTGTTACTGTGTCCTAGGTTACCAGAGTAACAAAGGTGGTAACAACTCGTCATATACAGGAAGGGGACAGAGCGGGTTCACACAGTTCTCTGCCCCAGCAGCCAGCCCACCAACCCCCCTACGACAGTTATCCCTACCCAAATGACAGCCAGTACAGTGGACCGGTCCCACAGTCACCTAGCAACAGCCAGCGTGGTGGGGCACGGACGCCAACCAGGTAAACCTGTGTTAAACATTATGTATATGTGTGTTCAATTTAACATTTGTGTGGTAACTGGTTTTCATGTGTGGATCTCAAAAGTGTTACGTGTAAAGGTACTTTCCGTAACTAACAGTATAGTAATAATCAATTTATCGAATATTTGTGTACAGTAGCTGTTATTTGTAGTATTAATAATAATGGTTTCGTGTATTTAGCCTTGACACAACAACAGTTCCTAGGGTATGGTAAAAACAGCATGTACAGTATAGGGGTACATGGCATTAAAAATAAGCGTAACTTGCTAATAATTACATACATATCACTGATTGTACAATTTATGTTGCATGTTTTTGTAATAGCCAGATAGCCAGAGCAGAGTAATGACAACAGTATATATGTTCGTGTGCTTTGTCAGGGTACTAAAATTATTCTTGCCATGATAAGAATCTAGTCTACCCAACTGCACTGTCATAGTTATATCATGTCCCAGGACAAGGCAGGTTTATGCAGTGACACTGTAGTTGTGTCACCGGTAATGTAGGATGACAGAGGACACTGGGTCACCTGTCCAAACATATCACCTTTATGAGGGCTTCCCCAGTCTGAACTCTGTGCTATATTCAGAGCATGGAATGCCGTCTACCATGTACAGTCCAATATGCGCCTCCGTAATACCTTTAAGAAACAGTATTACTGGGGCTGAATGTATATAAACCAGAAAATAATGGTATAAGCTAACTTAAACAATAGAAAAATTGTTTTCTATGTCCTGTTGTTACTTCCGCTTGTGCAAGAATGGAATTGTACTTGATTACACTACTGAGTTTAAAAAAACACAGGAAGCTAATGCTATTACGACTGAGGAAAAACTAGAATTGGCTACTGTATGCTTGGTAAATAGCAGCCCATGATGGGTCATACATTGAAAATGTATGCTATTTATGGCAAATTCATGACAGTATATGATGTAACCTCCATCCTGTGTTAACAAAAGAGACCATTTAGGATGGGTCCAAAAGTTTTTTTTTTCCATAAAACAGTTCAACCTACCAAATCGGGTGTATACTTCCCCAGAGAATTGAGCAGGTGATAGAGGTAACAGGTCTGCCAGGGATAATAATATGTAAAGCGCTTTGAGCTAGCTTCAGCAAGGATAAAGCGCTATGTAAGAACTGCATATATTATTATATTATTAAATGAGAGTGACAGTTAGTAATTGGGCCTATCAGATGTTCTAGTAAGGTGCTTTTTAGGTTAGAAATATTTGATCATATATGCAATGTAAAAACAATCATCTGTTATCTGCACAGGTGCATTGCCCCTAAAATTGTGGAATGTATCACAAGTGGAATTAATGAACACTATGTCTAGAGCCTTTAGATGCTTAGCAGTACAGTAGAATCTATCTTGAAGGACACGCCCCGTTGGCCTTAAAAATATGGTCTTAAGGCAAGTGGTTTTTGGTGACATGTTCATTTACATTGAAATGTAAGACCTGCTTAAATTACATGGCCTTTCAAGACAGGTGGTCTCATGGCAGGGCAGTGGACTCTTGACAGGATTCACTCCACATATAAATCTTCAGAGGTAATTACCTGCATAAGGGCCTGCGAGGAAATTTTTTTCCTCGAGCTAATGTAATAATTTATGAAATTGATAAACTTTTTGTTTCAGAGATGATCCCTACAACCAGTACCCAGGCCAGACAAACGGACCAGTAGATTACTACCCTCCCAGTGGTCAAGGTTACATCCCAGACAGTGGGTCCTTACGTAACTATGACAGCAACCAGAACCTCTCTCCTACTTCACCATCACACCAGCCCCCAATATCACGCCTCGATGTTCCTCAGCAGGGGAGCTACCAAAATCTTGGGCCGCATGTAAAGCAGGGAGATCCCCGAGCGGAAAGCCCATATTTACAGCCATTGGATAGGGATCTGGATCCACGTTACAGGCAGTATCCAGGAAATAGGGACTACCCTGACGCAGGACAGGCCAGCCCACGAACCCCTAGTGATTCATATCGTCCAGATGATCGTTTGAGCGATCGTGCCCCGAGCGACCGAGGATTAGCGCCACAGCGCAGTCCATATGGCAGCAATTATGATGTGAAGGCACCAAGTGATGGACGGTATCCATCGGACCGTAACTTAGGGGACCTTGGTCATGGGCGATATCCATCAGACCGGAACCTTTCGGAGCCTTCTGGTCACATGCGATACCCATCCGATCGGAATTTAGCAGAACCACAACATCAAGGATATCCAGGTGTACGACCAATGGACTCGCCACGCAGTGATCGCCCCAGTGAGGGGCGTGGGTCAGATCGACCTGGTGACCCCCGCTATGGAGATCCTTACCCCCCACGTATTGAGGATCCCTATCAGAGGGCGCCACCACAGCAAGAAGACCCATACGGCACCCGGCCAGCAAGGAACCTCCAGGGAACTCCATCTCCTGTTGGAAGTCTTGACCCAGGTTGGTTTTCCTCTTATCTTATACAGAAACGTTGCATGGATCTTGTTGGCACTTTAGAAACAGGCCAGTTTCCAGAAATTCTTGAGTTTGGCAATGTACTTCAAAGGTCCACCAGTCACCTTGACAACCTCTCTCTTCTCCATGCATTTTCCGTGCTTAAGATTAAGTTTGGGCTTAAGATGTTTCTGGAAAGCAGCCGTAGAGAATTGGGAACACCCCGCAGACTAAAATAGACTTCAAGGTAATCATTAAGGGTTTAATCCTTGTGGGTATTTTATATATTTGACTTCAATTTTTTCATAAACAATTTCGCAGGGTGTTCTTAATTCTCATTTGATTCTATGTTGTATGTTGAGAATGTTCCACTGCATTATTTTTCTTTACATAGCTGAAATGTAAGACATGTATCATCTTTAAATCTGAAGTCGTGTAACTTTGTAATAAGAACCAAGAAGACCTCTCAAAACATATTAAAACTTGTCACCGCATGTTAATGTCGATGAAAACTAACCTTGGTATTGGTGTTCTTGAAAATCTGGGAACATGCTACATGTACCATAGACTCTCTTGCACCACAATATTTCCATGGGTACTTTTTGTGGTGTATTAAAACTCATATATATGATAAGCACCACTCCCATTTTTTCCATGAAATCATAATTGTAAAAATCTACTTGAAACAAGAGTAATCATTCCAGTTGCAATGGTTAAGTTTGGTGGTAACAAAAATCTTTTTGTGTATGGAGCCCCAGATTTTCTTTATAATGCATTAACTGCACTGTATTCATCATTAGTTGTGCTGAAATTCTTTTTGTGTAGACACAAACTATTCAGTGTGGAAGATGTCTCCCAAATTCACTCTTGCCATAAAAAAGCTGTTGGAATGCTCCTGCTGTAACAAGTCTTCTAAATTTGTTAGGATGAGACTGCATAAATTGCAGTGACATTTACCGATTTTATCTCAGTTGCTACCTTTAGGAGAGTTGAAAAATGAGGGTTTCTTTTTCGTGCAGATCATCAAATCGTGTTTCATATGTACACAAGCATGCATAAAAACATGACTGTTATGCAGTAGATGATTCATAGGTGTCAAGGTTGCATCACATGCTCCCGAACAAGTTCTGGCGTGAGAAACTACATCTGATCTTCAGAATTGGAAGATCTACCCTGCCATGTTTTATGCTCTTCCTTTCATTGAGGTTTCTGCAAACATAAAAATTTGCAATTTGAATATTGTTGCCGAGTTCTTGGCTACGCACTCTCGTCCTGCTCCCAGTTGCAGTTACACGTATTGTTGAATTTGCTGAGTAAATTCAGTTATCTCACAAAGGACAGTCGTTTCACAGTGGTGGACACATCAAAGGAATTGGTGGTTGGAATTGTCACCTCGACTTCGCTTCCCCAGGGCTTTCGCAAACAGCAGGCCATAGTTAGCCAGTCCATTAGGCTGGAGGTAGTGGTCGGGTCGCCCAGTCGTACAGTGAAATCGCGTTTGAAGGGCTGCGTCTTGGGACTCAGGAACCTTGTAGTGGCTTAGGCCCTGTCAAGGTGATTGGACTGCCCCTTGATCGTCAAAACATGTAAATTCACATGAATGGCACAAATGCTGGTCTCGGGGATTTACATAGCCCCTGTAGTAACTAATATTTGATGAAGGTCGGTGCAAAAACAAAATCCCACTAGATCATTGTAGATGTTGGTTGGAGGATTGTGAAAAGGCTGGTTTTAAATATTGAGGCTTGGCTGTTCTAGGAAGGGCAGTTCCTATTATTTGCGGTGCGCGTACCGTATCCGTTGTTTGGTCAGCCTGTCAGATTGACATTTCAGGGCATGCATGTAAGCAGCGGGTATACATGTAGCTGGACAGAAAAATTACAGCAGAAGAATGACTCCATGGAATACAATACTTACAGTTGTTAATGGTTAATGAGACCAGCTTGTGGATGTGTGTGATACACATGTATGATGTGTACCTGTACTAGCAAAATAGTACCAGTAGATATTGGTAGTAGTTTCAACATGTCGGGGCAAGCAAGTATTTGGTATGTTCAAGGCAAGCAAGTATTTGGTATGTTCAAGGTATGTTCTTGTACCTGGTACGCTCTTGGGTACTGTTAGGAGGAAAAACGAAGTATACAAAACCTATATTGGATGTTAGGAGTGTTCACCCCTTCTATCTTTGATGACAGATATAGTTAAATGTAACTACAGTGGTCCATCTCTTTGTGGTCACTCTCTACAAAGGCCACCCTCTTTAACGTGGCCAACATTCTTTGCTGCTACCACTGACAATGTACATGTCTTCTCTACTGGGCGAATTCTTTGTCAGGACTGAGTTCGCTACGTTATAACAATATAAGGACTCGTCCTAGTCCGAAAAGTTTCTCCCTTTGGCGAAAGGCCACCTCGCTGATGTGGTCAGTTTTATGCCAATCTCTATAAATTTTGGCCGTGTAAATGTCACTTCTGTAAATGATTTCATGTAAGGCGGCTTTGACATTTCAACTCACTTCTGTAACTTTGGGGTCATGTTTTAATGCGATACATACCTCCCTGCATTACCTTGTGTAGCAAAATCTCAGCAACATTGCTGAATAGCAAGACACTCAAATGACCTCCTATTGGAAGCTGCCACAATGACGTCTTTTTGATGAATATGTAATTATCAAGACAGAGATCCCTATTCAAGCTTGCCTGAACTGAACCAATTATGGACGTTTGGCTGGGGTAGTGCTCCCCTGTTGAGAAGTTTCCAAGAAGGCATCTTTGTGAGTCAAATTTGGCCATGGTGATGAGTTGCTTTCAGTCCATGTCCTTTTGGTCATTTACAGATTTACGCTCCAATGCATCGAATTTGCATAATTTTGTGCATTTCAAAAATATACAGAAATAACATTTCTCATGTTACGGAAGGGCTCTTATCTTATTTAAGGGACCTAATATCATGTGTATACTACTAGTAAGGCCTACATCTGATTGTTTATTATACCAAGTGAAATTATAGTATGTCACAGAGAAATGAAAGTTCCAATACTTTAAAACACCCCTGAGTAACTTGCACTTGTGATTTGCCCAGAGACAGATTTTGAATGGAGTTGAATACTGCTGAATGTATACGGTAAGCTCAGGGACAAATTGAAGTTTTAGCAAATTCTCAATTTCCAAGCATTTTATGCTGAAACTTCCCATCCATGATGGCACAGCACTTCAACGGATAACATGAATAAAAGACCTTGCCAGCCGGGAAAGCTAAAAGTAACCTCGTCCTGGAGATAAAGCATGCCCTGGCACTACCAAAAGAACCACTTTTTACATCCAAACTTTCCATGAGTGCTTGCTAGCCTGCCATAGTACAGTGGTTAATGACAGAAGTAGCTTTTATCGATGCTGTGCTTCGTGTGCAAAGTTGGTTTGTCTGTTAGTTTTTTTTGCGGTGAGGGGAGCAATGCAAATTTGTGGACCTCGACATCCGTCCTCATAAACCAGTCTTGGCGCCAGAAAGGAGCCACTAATCTCCATAGATCAGAGCATTGTTGCTGGCCTGGGTCTGCTCTCCTTGGCATTATCTCTTACTCTGTTGTACTATTAGTGTGACATTAATGCATACTATATATAGTGTTTGACAGGGAAAAAAAAAATTGGTACATACAATTTACAGTTATCTTCAGATGATAGATAGGTTTTAATTGCATCTAATAACTATTTTTCGTATTCTCTGTTAAAAAGTTTTTTTGTGTCGATTTTTTGCTACATCCATGTGGAGACAGGTCTTATTGAAAGCAAAATTTCTAGACATACGCTGTATTCAGCTGGCTATATTTTCTGTGGACAAAGAAGTAGATCACAAAATAAGTACTTTATGCCTTGACGTCAAGCACTGGTCAGTTTCAGTCTTTGAACGGTTGCTAAACCATCAGTCTGATAACTACCAATACCTTTCCTGAGCTTGTTTGCACTGTAAATAACTAGGCCTTGGAGCCAGTCGGACCCCAGGATAAAGTAGCGTCAGACCCTAGTCTCTTGCCCTACAACAATACCCGCCACCTAACAGGAAGTGCTGCTGTTCTTGGGAGGGAAGTGCCATTGATTCCGAACCCCAGATGACAAATTAAGTCCCACTTGAATGGCCATTTTGTGTTCTGGGGCCCTTGCTCAAGTCCAGAGAACTGTTGGAGACTCATTGTAGAGGGCCGACTGGTCCCAACCAAGGCGGCTTGTCTAGTAATCCAAGTCTTCCAGTGGCAAACCAGACCTGAAGTAGAAACAATAGGGCATAAAAGAACTCTTCCAGGCAGCAGAACACGTTTCTTGAAAAAATGGTAGTTTTGTGTCAGTAACAGAGTTTGAATACCAGCCTGGGGCTTAGGAGTGGTACTTCTGGAAAATTTCAGCAGTGATTTTCTCTTTGGGTGTGTTGTTGTCTTAGGAAAGATCACCAGTTTATTTTCAGGCATGCTGGGCTAGAAACTTGCAACATCTTAGGATCTGCTCATAGACTTATTAAGAGTAGCTCTTACCACTTTGGTAATTAAAGAATACACACTCATGCACAGAAATTTGCTGTAGGACGCTTATGATTGCTATATCTCCGTGATATTCACAGTATGATATTGGCGCAATGATTCAACCTGATGCTGTCATGCTGCACTTCGGTCCAAACTAAATTATGCCCAAGCACTGGAAAACTTGCCCATCAGTAGGAGCAGACTGCAGCCGGCTGTGTGGTCTGAATACAAAGTAGGCATCATGGCCAGAAAAGGACTCTTACCCCATACATTCTGTTCAGTCAGAACTGTGCTCTTACTATAAATGTGTTGGTGGAGGCTAGGAAAGCAAACAAGTTCCTTTTGTTATATTCATGATATTGGCCTAGACACCAATTCTGTGATAGAAGTCAAGTCAAAGGGGCAGTTTTGTTTCAACCTTATTGCTGCAGTGATTCGGAGACCCCCCCCCTCCCCCTTCAGTCTGGATAATATGGAATTGTAATCGAAATACAAGTGCACGTAATCTTAAATTTCCAATAGGTTGAGGTCTTTCAAGGCATGGTAGTCTCTCTGAAGATAAGTTTCACTGTACAGATTTTGGCCTGGAAGCATTGGGCTAGCCGATTCCAGTAGAGCATGCTGAAGCACACACCTATGTACATACCACATACAGTACACCTGTGCACCTGGGCCTGCACAACATGTCACGTGTCGGCCTCACATTGACCATGCTGACCTATGGAAAAAGAAACGTGTGATAAATGTACGACCACTTCGGGATGCTCTGTCCCATGCAGATAATGGACACCCATACTACATCCAGCATAGACTTACATTGTATGACCGACCTCCAAAACGATTGATGCTAAGCTTAAAAACTGTTTTCGCGCTATGTCACTGTTACACAGATGCAGCCGTCCCTTAGGTCTGTTACAGAGTTGTCACATTTAGACAGTATATCCCAAAATACATGTAATCTTATAAACCAGAAAGGTTGTGTAGGCTGTGTAGACTTTTACATACACTATAGAATTGATGTGTATATCACAAGTTATTGTAGGATCTTACTATGACTAAGCATGGGATAGGGAGAAGATCCTAATCTAGGATGCCATCCATTAACTGGACAAACTGACCAACACTTGCATAGTTGCATACATTATGTGTACTGTACCCACATACTCTGACCAGAGGCTGTAAAAAAATTTAGAACTTAGTAGCTCGAGATTCAGCAAGTTAGGGTATTAGTACTCATGGTACATGTAGAATGGTAGGATATCATTGGTTGGACTGTTAATAGTTAAAATTCTGTCACGGTTTACAGCATATTACCTATCCCTAATCGTGTGTAAAAAATATATTGGCTTGCAAAAAGTATTTAATATCACAGCTGATTTGAAAAGTGTGTCTGTGAGTTTTTGTTGAGAGTCTTAGATCTCAAAGAAAAACAAGAAATACCCAAGAGCAAATTTATATTTTCACTTTGTACAATTTGTATTGGAAAGAGTATGCACTTACCAGCATGAGATAGTATTAGGTGACCCGCTGTTGTGAGAAATGGCGGGAACATTTATCTTACAGAATACAAACGCCCTCTTTCTGGGTTACATACATACAGTGGTCTGTCTCTACAGAGAAAACTTTCTAGAGAGGACATCCCTCTGAAAGGGAGACAAATTTTTAGCAGCAAGTCGTCTATGTGATGCTCCCTCTCACCTAAGGACACCTCTAACCATGCTAACAAGGACAGAATTGTTTTACCGGTAGGCATTAAAGAGGTGTCCCTCTTGGCATGATTGGAGGGGGATTACTGTACAGTACTTCCTTGAGTGTCCACGATACTGAGATAGTTCATATAGCATGCTTCTATTGCTAAGATGCCACCTATCAAAAAATACATGCGTAGGCAAATAAGATCTAGCTCCCTTTTGATACTTTACTAATCTTAGTACAGATAGAAGGCTTATATAATGGCCTGATACAGATACATCTTTGGGATGTTTTACTCAATTAGGAAAAGTCCCATAACATGACAGGAACTGACGACAAGGAACCATATATTATAAGCAGTCAATATCAGGTGTATCTAAGTTTGAGTAATTTTTCAAAATGAAGCACAAAAAGGTGTTGAAAGCAAAAAAGCAGAAGCAGCAACGGCAGAGAGGAAACCAGAGACAACAAGCTCAGGGTAATGTTTATTCAGCTTGGGATTAAATGTCCATAGTTTTATAGATCTTGTCAAGTTTCGTTTATGAGATATAGTTATCGTATGGTAATATATACATGTATGTGTACTTTTTAAAAATATCATTAAAGGAGTTGAAGTTATATTTGGTTTATACTGAAGTTCAAGGCTTTGCATGTTGAAGCTAGTATTTATAAACTATGCATAGGTTAAGCAAAGAAAGATGTAGTCAAGTGACATGTTAAATCGTTCATTGATAGTTTAAACCCCGCCAGGGGTTTCTTGCAATCACTTTGTGCGTCCGTGTGTGTGTGTGTGTGTGTGTGTCTGTCTGTTAACAACATAGAGCAAAAAGTATTGAACCGATCAACTTCATTTTTCATGGGAGGCTTCCCTTGGACCCAGGGATGAAGT
>JAAUYG010099557.1_pt1 | contig 12024 bp, 6 predicted proteins | sample 7278091 | NCBI WGS metagenome assembly JAAUYG01 (sample SAMN14350201, study PRJNA611818) | marine sediment metagenome | isolation source: surface marine sediment (0.6m) | place: French Polynesia: Moorea | collected 2018-08 | reverse complement strand
TGGGAGTGAATGTTTTTGGACTCTGGAAACATAATTTCTGATGAAACATTCTACGCACAGAGTCAAATTTTGCTGGAAAAGTTCCCGAATTTTCGGCACAATCTCTCTGCCTTCATCAGCTCATGATGATTTACAAGGTGAAAAGGCTTAGTAGGGTACTGGCTTACAGTAGAGTACTGACTTACAGTAGAGTACTGGCTTACAGTACTTACTACTGGCTTACAGTAGGGTACTGACTTACAGTAGAGTACTGACTTACAGTAGAGTACTGGCTTACAGTAGAGTACTGGCTTACAGTATACTGGATTACAGCAGAGTACTGGTAGTAGAAGAAGCAGCAAAGTGTCAGCGAGTGAGTGATAATGAAGCAGCGACAACTGAGCTACGTATACATGCCTCTCCAATTTTTTTTAACTCTCCATAATACATATCTGGTCTGTGTCTCCCATGTCATTTTTCAAGGTATGTGTCATATGTCACTTTTATGAGATTTCTAGCGTGCCATCATTGCTTTGTAAAATTTGTGAAATAGTTTTAAATGGCCTATATTAAATTAAATAGAATAATAAGACAATCTACTTATTACTAACAGTGTTAAATGGTACTAATTGAACAGCCAAAATTGTGTAATTCTATGGGCAATGTTTGTATTGTATCAAACTGCCTTGTTACAAGGAGCTACATGTACATGGAAATGGATTTTACTCCAGCGTTTATTAACTTTCATATGTTATACATGTATTCTGGTTTTGCAAGAATCCCACGTCGTTTAAAATCACCACGCATACATCTGCATACACCACCGAATCCAACTTGCAGTCGGTGATATGACCATGAGTGGTTGAAAGCCGACTATAAGCCTGATTCACCCACCCACGTCGTTTATTGTCACTATCTGTAAAATTTCCATGTCGATCTTACAATATTTATAAGACCATACTTTCACCTCACTGTTTTACAGCTTCTAACATCAGAACAAGTCAGATTGTACGTATTTTAAAACGGCAACATTGCAGGTCATTAAATGTTATGCACAGAAAAGTCTCTAGCTGAGTTTGAGCCAGTTATACTACACAGCAAGCTAATAAATAACATTAACACAGTTACGAGTGACAGTATTAATTAAAATAACCTGCAGGTATATGTAGATCTATTATTTCTGGTTTGGTAACATGCTGATGCATTTCATACTTTTCCTCCTTTAGCTTCGATCTGTACCAGTATACAATTTCATATTTCCTAAATAGCACATACATGTAGTAGGGGGGGGGGGGAGGTCAGAAGTTTATACAGTATGTATGCATATACCGATATTACCAGCTATGTGTACCATACATGTAAACTGATAAACCTTACAGGGCATTTCCAGAAGAACCTGAGCGCACACACTCTGATACAGATCTAATAGCTCTGGAGGTATACGCGTCCTTTATAGCTTGTTATATACATACCACTCTACTACAAGTGTTAAATGTACATTACACTATAGCATGCTACAGAGTAAATATCGGCCCGCCCCCACATCGCTAAATTTATGTGGACATATAACTATATAAATGTTAAGTTTTATGCGATGTGTCCTCAAAGCAGACAGGAGTTGCTTGGCCATTTCTTTACACAGTACAGCCTTAATAATAATGACGCATGCTTGAACAGGAAAACTATTTTTACTATACAGATAATAGCTAGGGGTCATCTTCCCTGACCCTGGCGGCTGACAGAGTAATGTGTGTAATGTCAGTTATATGTGAGTATAATGGTCACACCCACAGTGGGCTACCGTAAGTTTTGCTAGTGGAGGTGGAGCGAGGCTGATTTTGTCATTTTACACATTGTCAAGGACACTTTACTGTTAAGAGGGCATAAAGGATTTCACATAATACACCATGTCTCAGTCATTGTCAACAGAAACATAGATCTGTCTCCATGGGCCTGGCTGACGGATGATGTAACAGCTAGCAACACTCACACCATGTACATCGAATCTTATGAACAATATCTTGTTGTTTAAATATGCATGCTAAATGGCTGAGTGGACTTAGAAGCACCACTTATGGTTATGAGAAATGATTCTGATGGCCCAGACCTTTACCCAACATATTAAGCATTTTGCATTTTAATCATTTTGCCAATCTGTGGTATATAATTGTGACATGCCGCCTGGATCCATCCTAATTTCGGTCTCTTCCTAAAGCTGGCTATACAAGTAGTTCATCTATCAACAGAATCAGACGGGGTCTCCCACGGCCATAGGGCCCAGTTGTCTGAAGCGTTGGTTATCTGTCATGTTTGTGCTACATGCATAATACATAAAACCCCGTGGACCAATCCCCATGTATCGCCATGCCATCCACCATCAGGCCGAAAGATAAAATCTTTTGCCGGGAGATATTAATTTCCCAGATTTTGCCTTCCCGACATTCTCTTGTCTGTATTATTGATGAAAACACAGCCTGAATGGCAGCGTTTCACCGCATTCCATTTGTGTTACACCGGTCTGTGACAGGTGGCGCTGTATCATGCAATGCCAGTCCTGCCGACAGCATGAGGACACACGCAACGTGTTGTGGGCTTTCACTCTAGACGAAGGGTGTTTTTTCAGTGTCCTTCGATCACTTACATAATTTTTACCTGCAATGCTTGTGATGCCCGAGTAAATATGGTTATATATGCATGTATATTACATGATTCAATTTTGTCAGCTCGTTCACATGGATAGACACTGTAAATGGTGGTGACAGGGACAGAGAACATAAAAGCCAGCAGATAATCTATACATACCATCTTTATTCTAGTAATGGCCCAATATAAACACTGGCCCAGTACCTGATATAAGGTCATTTTCTGTGGAGCATATTATTGTTCTCTGATAATGGCCCAGCATGAGAATTAACTCAGATCTGTACTTCCCTCAAAGTACCATCCTGACAGCTCAAAGCTGCTATCATTCAGCACAGCTACAGGCATTACACTATTACCAGCTTCTTATAAGTGCAGACACTATTTTTTAAATGTCCTCCTGATCTAAAGCCCCAGGGTTGAGTACTGACATGTATTTGTATAAATAAATGCATACCCAGTATGACTACCGAATCCAGCGTTAAACTACGTACTGCACAGTTGATTTACTGTTTTTCTCCAATAAATATTGTCCAAAATTGCCCCTCCCCCCCATATCTGTTAATCACCCAGGGCTATTAATGCAAAAAAGATGGTACATCTGAGTTACAAAATTATGTAAGCATTTGTGCCTGCATAAAAATTTCAAGGATTTTATTCAAAACTGTTAACTGTTCGGTTTTTGTTTTGTTTTTTTCTGAGGGGACTGTTATAGTTATAAGTTAACCTAAGCTTAGGGGTTCCATCGCCTATCCATAATTATCAAATATACTCAATGTATTAGTAGGCACTAGACTGGTTACAGCCTTGGCTAAGATGGGTTTCCTTTCAGATTGTACACTCATATATTTAAATTGTAATACATTATGCCATTGTACTAGTTGAAGAAATAAATACTACTACTACGTGTACTACTATGCCCTATATCAGGTGTTAGCTTGGTGCTCTGAGACTAGCTGGCGGTTAATGGAAACCGAAGGTTGTCTCTAAAACTAAGCCACAACGCATTAATAACACATGTAATTTATCCAGTTTACAGCAAAGAGAAAACATAGGTCATAATGCATAATAACAGCCCAGAACATCTCACTCTGTACCGCAAACAATATACGTTAAACTTTGATGCTGTGCGGTCCTATACATGCTATATAAGCAAGTTTTTCTGTGATAATTATTTCAAGTTTTAGCAAGACTCATGTGATACAACGCAGGTGATACAGCGAAGATGAAATGATCCATTTTATGTCCTTTTTCTGTACATGTGATGGTTTGGACAACTAGCAGAAAGATGAACGACTGTGCCAGACTGAACACAAAGCACGACTAACATACACCCGAAGCTGAATGTTTTACTGCTCAGGCAACAAGTCGCTTAACACACAGATTGATAAATGCTGAAAAGTTGACTCCTAATCCCATAACCAAATCCTCAAGAAAATCTTCTTAAGTTTGATTTATAAAGTAGAGAAATCTAGAAACAGAAGTATATACGCTGAAAAATCATAAATCAGGCTAAACTAAATTTCAACTAAACTGAAGGAGTAACATGCAGACATGCAGGTGAAAAATAAATAAGTTTAATATTATATTCCCAGTAGCAACACTAGCTGTTTCTCAAAAAATCTTAAATCATTGAGCATGCTACATGTGCTAAAGCTAGACTCATAGTTACTAGTATTATATAAAGCTGAACCAAATTCAGATTTAACACATAATGGAAAACCCAGTAATACATGTGTGCGCTCAGGTTCTTCTGGAAATACCATAAGATATATATTGATCATAAGCATGGAATCATAACTGTTACCAATCAATCAAGTTTTTTCAAGAAACCACACAAGTGTGTACTGTGTGCTGCATATAAGCATGATAAGTAGTGTGACTACACATGCTACATGTGCTATAAGCATGACAAGTACAAGTCAACCTGTACATACCGCTGCCGTCTGAAAATCATAAATATCGAAATAAAGAAGAAACAATTTATAGAAATACATATAGCTGTAATGATCGCACAGACTTCACAGACTTCAAATTAATATTACAGTAGCAACTAGACGTACATGTTATACAATGTTGCATATACGGTATATACACTGTTATAACAAAGTGTGAAACAGCCACAATACCAAAATAGCCCCGGAAATATTACTTCCAATAGTTGAACAGCAAATTAGTTTCAGGCCAGTCACAAAGCACAAGTTCTGTTTGAAGACAGAAAACACAGATAGTTCATGTAATTTGCAGCATTATTAAGAGGTTATGCATCGATCAGCATAGGCATGTTAGTCAAGATGTTTATAATTAACGTACAAGTGTTTGTGTACTACAATGGGCTGGCACTGTAACCATCAGACAATGTTACCACTGTGGCACTATAACCATCAGACAATGTTACCACTATGGCACTATAACCATCAGACAATGTTACCACTGTGGCACTATAACCATCAGACAATGTTACCACTGTGGCACATTTCCAGCCATATGGCATATAAAACAGTTACCATAAACAAACTGACCTTGATGAATTCTCTCATCTTGCTCTCCGTCATCTTCCCACTTCTCCCACTCATAGTTTCTGAAACACGCATAGTAGAAAACTCTCATCACATAGAGAACTCCCACAGTTCACACTATACAACAATCGTATTACATAACACACTATACAATAATCGTATTACATAAGTTTTGTATAGTAGTGGATCGTAACATAATAATCAATATATTGGAGCAAATTAAGTACCCCCAGTACAGGCGGATTCCTTATGAATGTGATGATTATAATCTCAGTAACAGCCTGGTTTTATGTTGAGTGACCAGTCAAAAATTACATGTTACGAGCTACCATTACAATATTCTGTAACAGGTTTAATACCGTGATGACTGTCCAAACTGTCATTACCTTGTTACCATGGTTACCCCTACTCTTAATTTATGACTCCACAATATAAAGTTGCATTAAAGTTAAAATATCATATAAAACTCTTTATCACACAGGAAAGAATTAACTGGCCAGACTGTAATCATCACTGTATCCACCACCACTATATACCTGACTACCACCAGCATTTACTACTGGATGGTTACCATGGTTACGGTTACCAAATACTACAGTACAAATTCCATGCCGGCCTATAATCATATATAACTACATCTACTATGTCACAGACTGAAATAGAAAGGACTGGCAGCATGCGTTAGGCATTGTTAGGCAAAGAAAATAAAGAAGCAGTCATTTCATTGGACCAATATATTTATGAAATGTGAACTTTACATATATACAATCATGCAGGGAAAATCAGCAGTTTCTACTCTAACTGTTCATGCAAGGGGAGTCGGAGTTTAATACTGACTAATTAACTAGTAAGTTGGGTGTGTATAGCTGTATGTCACGCTTGATTGATCTGTATGTCATGCTTGATTGATAATATTTACACAGAAACTACATGCCAAATCATTGATGAAGTGTGAGTTCTGGCATTGTGGGAGGCCCTGTAAGAAAGACCAGTCTTGTGTCCTAAATCAGTACTCACTGGGATATATAATACAACAGTTTCTTACAGCCATGGAACAAGTATGTGGAATGACGTGAACAATCATTGTACTTTGTTGCTTACAAGTAAAGCATAATGACTCCTGATAAACAATGATAAATTAATAAGAAACTGTAGAATTGTTTCTGCAATTCAATCAACTTATACACAGCATCAGTGTTGATTATTTACTACATTGTATGTAGCTCAAACAAGAGGTCCAGAGGCCTCAAACTGTAGGTAATCAATTGCTGCTGCTACTAAATACTACTATTACTACAACAACTACTGTTACTACTACTACTACTACTACTACTACTACTACCACTACTACTACTACTACTATTACGACTAAAACTGAAATGCTTTAGACATGTTAGAATCATAACATATGCATGCTAAATGTATCATACACATAGCATATTACTGTAATGCTTTCATGCATGCAAGCACAAACAATTAATTCATCTGACACATAAGAATGTCCCCTCATTCTACGACAGAGTATTTCTGTGAGAATTTCTGACAGAATGGAACGACCTCAGTGACCTTGGGGTGCCATACTATATGCCCCCTATTACCTGAGTAGCAGAACACACACTCAATCACTTATAAGTTTTATTTTGTGATACGTAAATCAAATCTATCCTCTATCTATTAAAACAACATATATCATGTGTATCTGAGTTATTAAACTCCCGGGTTTAAATTAGTTTATGCCATCTTCATTATCATGAGAATAAGAATCTGGCTATCTTACTTGCTTATTACAGAACGAGGAATTCCAACTGATATTACCAGCCACATGGGTAATTCAAGAGAATTCTTTATGCTAAAATATTCTAGAACGAGTTGACATTCTTTATGATTTTGGTGCATTTTTTCATGACACATCCATGTATATTCGCATTCCCGCTATAAGCATGAATGCATACATGGTGGCATAATACTTCAGTTACAGAATCAGCAAAATCACAGAATGATAAATTGTAATTACCACATGCTTGAATGATATCGGCACATAAATTTGTATAACTTAGTAATTGTACTCAAATGCAAGCTGTCAAACTAAGGAAATTTGCAGCAATAATTCCTCCCTTCCCACGTCATGTTCCAGCACATCCAGCATGAGATGTTAGGTTACAGTTAACACAATTTGCATTAATACATAGGTAAAATAACTGTACTTCCATTACAGAAAATTGTAATTACAATATCTGGATACTGCTACCTCAGTATTAGCATGAAGTAAGAAACTGCGGTTGCCTCATCATAGAACGCGAGTCCTTGACATGTTTAAATGACAAAGGAAAGGAGTGAACTACATGTACATGTACCTCGATCCAACAGCAGATCACCTTAATGCCACCTTATCATCCCATAATACAAGTTTAATAACTGTACAATATATACAACTACTTTGTAGATTAATTATCCTGTACCATGCAGAACTGTACTCCAGGTCTTTATAACTCACAGCTTGCACTGGAATCTCAACACTGGATTCCGGATCCCAAATCTCAACACTTGGTACTAATGGGTATGTGAGTCCAATGACTCCAGTGTGAGGTGTGAAATTTTTGCAGCAGCCATTTTGTTTGAAATGCCTGTCACTCTAAATCATGTAATATTCATGATATTGCTAGTGAAAATTTTTCAATTCACACATCTCAAAATATTAGAGAATGTTGGTAACAATTCTCATTCACACATCTGAAATTATGAGACTATTAATTATCAGACTACAAGTTTGATTCGGTGATGTACATCATGTATACATGCGGTATATGCAGGTGTACATGTGGTGAGTTGGAGCGGTCTTGTTTGGGCCAAATGATCTACGACCGGAAGTTTCCAGTGCCCAGCCACTGACTCTATTCTGCCACAGGTGAGCAGAAAGGAATCATTCAGACCATTATACTGACTCTGAGCCAGCCAGTCAGTTGCCTAACTTATTATTGCCAAGCACCAAGCTGAGAAGCTCACTGAGACCTCTCACTTTTTACGTCTTTGATGTAACATGCTTGGCGATCGAACCCTGGCCTCCTGCACCCTGAAGGGACGCTCCAACCACTAGCTAGACTACAGGGGCAGTCCTCAAAGTATGCCAGAGCTAGAATGGTGATGAAATTTCTCATTCACACATCATAAAGTGTGACAGTTTGCAGATTCGCTTTCTTGCCACATTTTTTTGGCCATTAAGCATGTTAAGAATTCAGAATATGAAAGATCGTACTGTAGATAACAATTGATTAAGAACACCGGGTACACGTACACTGGCCACTGGCCCACTGCAGAAAGTAATTAACATGATTAAGGTGGAATTACTATATCTCCACACTGTGAGTTTCCACTGCAGCTGTGAGCTATATCCCGCCTGTGGCTATCTCCTGTACAGGCCCTGCATGCTTCACTGAGTCTTTACAGGTTACCGACCTAATTAAACCACAGTGTCATTGTCTGTGGTACTGGAAAGTGCCAATTGGCTGTTAATGGATCCTGGGAATGGATCCTCCACAGCCACTATACCGAGAGCCTTCTATATCGACAGAACCGAGCCAAGATTTTAAACTCCATACATGTACATGTACATTGGTAGCATTGTTTGGGATTACAAATGTTACACTGTGCATTCAATGCTGTTCAAGATGGGTGAATTCTATTATTCTGATATTTTATGAAGATATATGTAAAATGGTAGAAGGGTCGGCATGGTCAGGGCGCACAGACACAGGGAATAGCCGGAGCAGGAACAGCCTGATTGGTTGATCAAGTTCCTTCCTAAACAAACAACATTGTTACCATGGTTACACCTTAATCCTTTGTATATCATGCAGGATAATGTTCAAATGAACACGATGAAGGCCCCACAAACCTCCTTAAACCCAAACACCATGCAAAATCGACTACTACATCATGTACATAGAGACGACTTAACCTTCCGCCGCGTCAGCGATAGTGTAAGTGCGTTTCTTCCCATGTCTCCAAGGAAGACGAAAGACGACTTTGTCTTTCTCCTTGTCTCTAGCTGAAAAACAATGTCGGAATTTGTAGATTTTATCTTTCTGTTGGGTGACAAAGAAATATGACAAATCTTCGGGCTCAGCCCTGGAACAATTAAGCCATATACACATGATACAATATTGTACATGTACTTGTGAATTACATGTTGTATCATATACTATGGTAGCACATAAATATGATACTATATAGTAAATACTATGTCCCCTGTACACATATATATACAGTTCAGTTGTCCAAATTGTCTTCTAGCTGGTTGATTAGCATTTTCTACAGTTACAATCATGTTACCACGGTTACTGCATGTACTGAAACCAGGCAGGGATGGTTCAGGTTTAATACTTGTAAGTCATCCATACATGATATACAAGGATATATTATACTGGCACTGGTACTAAATCTAGCATAACAACGAATATATAACACACATGCATATACCTTTCATTTAACATGTTTAAGACCACTTGACTATAACAATGGGTCAAATTTGTCATTTAATTGTTAGGTCACATTGTCCTAACTGAACTTTTATTTCAGGACAACCTGTCAATTGTAAGACTACACTTTTCTGGTCCCAGAGACATCCCCTGGTGAGAGCTCATTGTCAGGTAAATGTAGCTCTAATAGATCATACACTATGTGTAGCAGTATATACTATATATACACTAGTCCCTCTCTAATAAGGCCGCCCTATTTGCCAAGAAATTGTGGCCACATTACAAAGGTGGCCTTTGGTGAGAGGGAGAAGTAAATATATTGATAGTTGTAGCAACAAAGATTTGCGGACTTATTTATGTTATTCATGTTATTAGAGAGGGTACGTGGCCTCTGTTGAGAGTGGCCACAAGAGAGGGACTGCTGTACATGCTGCAGCAGTAACAACATGTATTATGGATCTGACTCCAGTGCTGTGATGAGGATACCATGGAGATCATGATCCCTCAGGGTACAGACGCCTCATGGTTCATGTGAATGATGTATATTAATATTGTATATACAATTAGCTGCTTTCATATATTTTACATGTTAGTTTAATAGTTTGGCTTCAACATGTGCAGGATGAGTCTGGCCACGAACGGAAGTATCCAGTATGTTGAACAAGATTGCAAGGTATCAGACCTGTATACACATGTACACCGCAAGGTATAAGATCTGTCCTGTACACTATATCATAGAGTGGGATCACTGTTATTCATTTTGAGTACAGTAGTCCCTGTGATTTAAGACCCTCCATTTTAATTTCCCTCCATTTTACCACCTGAGCCATCAATGACACCTGTGACCCTTATATTTTCAATATATATAAATATATCGTTTCATTTCAAGACCATCTTCAATATAAGACCAACTAGTATTTCTATATTTGGCCGATTGGGTCTTGGGTCTTAAAATGCAGAGACCATTGTATAGTGTATAGCTATAAGAAACACTGCATGATCAGACATGATCCAATCTACCTGTTTCCTGAATCATATGTTCAGGAGATCCTTGAAGTAACTGATCTCCTGAAAGGTTATTTTGTCATTAAATTTTGCATCATGTAGGTACTGGTCAAACACTATAACATGTATACGATCCGTATAGTTACCGGTAAGTTAATAGATATTTTTGGACTTTGAGTTCATATGAATGAATCAAGTCTACGTCATTTTGTTACTCTACTAGCATCACAAGTTTATCACTGCTTATTATGCTTAATATGAGCATGATGAGATGCTGCGCACATAAATATCATGAATATACTGGACATATTTGTTTTTTATTAATCTAGAATATATGGCATCATGTGATTCATAAGTTTCATGTAATGATTGATGTTACATGTTATAATGTACTTCAATGCATCCCACACCAAATGGCCAACTTAAAGTCATGCATGCATGTTACGCTGAGTACAAGATGGAATTGATAATTATTTTAGGCACCCTACCAGAGAATGTACTAAGGTATAAACATATTTGACAATAGTTTAATATATTTTACCAGATAAATGATCCTGTCACTTCCAATCATATCTCACCCCAGTACGAGGTGTTTACATGTATGTAGGATATGTTACCAGAAGCTGTATACCGTAATACTGCATGTTCATGCTGTTAACTCAACAAGATAAAAACAAATTGTAAACATGTTGGCAAACTTGTTATTTCTAATATCTCCTGAGAATGAATGATAACACTATAGAACTTGTAGAAAGAAGGAGTATAACCATCAGGTAACCGCATCTTGCTGAGGCCTCTGGTTTCAGCCTCAGCTAAGCTAAGCTAAGCCACCTAAGCCATTCCATCCCTTTATGTGCCTAAGTTACCCAAGAGGCATATATATGTACGGTAGTACATAAAAGCTTTTAGAATTTTTATAAATTTCTTAGGCCCAGTTAAATATACGAGAAATGAGAAAAAGTTCCTTACCAGCATATGTATAAAAAGAGATTACAGTAGATAACCTCCATTGTTTTTAAATATTTTAAAAAGAAAAGAGTATTATTTGACATTATTTTGGAATTTTACCTTGCCCCTGACCTGAAAGTAAAATGTATGTCCTACTAGATACTTTTTCCTGAATTTTCAGATAATTTATAATCTTTGTACTTTATGGATTCATCAGCAACTTTCATATTCCGAAGATAACATGGTTAACATGGTTAAGCAAACTTTGCAGTTAACAAGAGGCCCAGGGGCCTTGACGCTCTGCTAGGTCACTTGCTAGTTAAAGAATACCAGAAATGTAAAAACTCAGGACTACGATTAGCTGTTTCCGTTTCTGAGATACAACATGTACAAGGTCAGCGAAAGTCGAAAATGCACCGAATGACCCCAAACTGAACTTGAAGACTTAACAATCAAAT
>JAAUYG010004503.1_pt1 | contig 12025 bp, 7 predicted proteins | sample 7278091 | NCBI WGS metagenome assembly JAAUYG01 (sample SAMN14350201, study PRJNA611818) | marine sediment metagenome | isolation source: surface marine sediment (0.6m) | place: French Polynesia: Moorea | collected 2018-08 | reverse complement strand
CACCCTCGCTAAGCAGATCATGATGGGAACTGGGGATGATGCGGACAACATCAGCCTAGCCAGCACGGTCACCCAGGATGATGAAATTACTGACACTGTCAAATCCACAGTCAGAGGAGGATTCGCCACACATAGAGGCACGCGCATGCCTTACTCTAGCATTTCGAAGCGCCTCAACCGTCCGAAGGGCACCTTCCGCACCCTGGATGCTAAGTTCAGGCAGGGCTTTCAACAGTTCGAAAAAAGTTGGGGTGATACTCTAACCATGCGCAACACCATGCAGAATGCCTTCTCGAATATTGAAGCCCCGTCAGTTATCGTAAGGAAGATGTCGCGTCCGGACAACGGGCTAAACGGAGAACTCCACGGAGATGCGCATGGCAGACGATATTCCGACCAGTACGGAGGCGCTGTAAGATACAATCCACTGCGAAGACCGTCCGTCGCTCCGAACGCATCCAGGCAAAATCTGCCAAAGCCCGTGTTGGACGTTCTGCAACAAAGGCAAGTACAAGGCGAGGCTCAAACGACGAGACACTTTGAAGACTCTAGAGAATGAGATCATTACACAAGCACACACACAATTAAAAGAAAGCTAGTGTGACTTTTCTACTTTCAAATGTAATTTCATTTTGTCAAGCTGAGAGAAATTGACATTGTATCGTCACCATTTAGCCAGAAAATATTTGCTGAAGTGGCTTCAGCGATTGCGTGGGAAACAGCTGCTACCGGCAGACATAAAATAAATGAAATGCAATTCACAAGTAGATATGCCTTTAATATGTAGCTATTTGTAAATTGCACAAGTGTAATACGCTTATCTTTCTTTTGCTCACTGTATAATTTTCAAGCGGTTAACTAAAGGCTACAGTTAAGACATTTAGCTCTGTATTCCATACCTGCATGATCGAAAGAGACTGTATAGTACATGTATGATCGAAGACGACACATTTGACATCTTGCATGTCAACATCCTGGTGGACCTTTTTTCCGAGTCAGACCAAAGACTTTGATTTGTCTTATTTAGTTGTCTTATTTATGTCATTTTAGCTATGCTTTAATTTGTTAGCAGAGTTACTGTCGTGACGCTGGCATGCGTCGACCATTCGTCCGTCCGTTCGTTTTCTCAGATTTCTCGGAAGCCACTGCATGGATTCAGGTCAAATTTTGTGGGCAACACCCTATCCAGCATATCTCCAGTCCAGACCACTTTTTTTGCTTTTCTTTGTTTTCACACTTTTCCGAATTTTCCGATTTTTTTTTGTTTTGTTTTGTTTTTGTTAACATGGGACCCTATGGGGCAGAAATTTCAAAAGGCTACCCCTCGTCCAGTTTTTACCACATCTGAGAAAAACATTCATGATAAATAAGGTAGTCATGAGTGAATGCAAAGTTATAGATGTTTTGTGATATGCCCCAAATTTTACATGTTATGGGACTTTGAAATTTGTCAAAGATTTCTGCAGATTTCAAAAACGCTACGCGTACAGTTTTTGTCCGATCTGAGCCAAACTTTATGATAAATAAGGCGGGTATTGGTGGAAATTAAGTTGTATACATTTTTGGCGATTTGCCAAACATTTAAAAATTTTGTGGCACTTTGAAAGTTTAACAACGGAGCCAATGAGAAAATCCTAAAATGCGCAATATCTTGAAAACGCCTAATCGTAGAGCGAAACGATGAAAATTTGGCATTCGCGGTCCTAGGAACTGTGTATGTAAGGTCCTTTTCATGTCTAGTTCTTTGAATTCAGTTTGAGGCGTGGATTGTAAAATGCTACTGCCGGCACAGTTTTCCTTCAGTTTAGGGTAGAGGCTATTACTTCTGTGCCAAATTAATAAAATATATTTCAGTTTAACAATTTTTGTAAATAGGGAGGCATAATGTGCTGGAAATTTAAAATGCTATCCTATGGTTTTCATATGATCTCAGCCAAATTTCATGAGGACATTGACATTCAAGTCCGATTCTTTGAGTTCAGCTAGAGGTTATTCGGTGCACTTTGCAAATATTTCTGATGTTAATATTTTCAAAAGCCTTTCGCCGTCTTAATCCAATTTCAACCACAGTTTACAGAAAACATGTTAATCTTTGGTAATACAGGCTATTAATTTTTCTGGTGATCTGCCAAATTTAAAAACTATATGACACTTTTGAAGCAACATTGCTCAGCTACATTGCCATAATCCATAAACTTAAGCTATGTTGGTTTCATCTGGCAAAAGGTCAAGCTGAGTGTCAAGGCCGCTTGTCCATGCTCCTGCAACCTTATCTGCTAACAGCCCAGCCGATTTGATGAGGAACATGGGGATGCTTGATTTTGGTATGGTGGCATGTCGCAGGCGACAATATCTAAAGTTTTAAATTGTCACAAACCTCCGAAGTTTTAAATTTGCTATTCTACTTACCATTATGCAGTTGTAACCGAGATATGTTAAATAGATGAATACTTTTGTCAAGTCTACGCATCTTTGAAAAGCATGGACGATGCATGATCTTTCCACATAAAGAATCCTATGCTGAAGAAACCCTTCTAAATTAAGGGTTGTTGTGAATATACATAACGATGGCCGGAGAGATTACCGAGTAAATTTAAATCTGTATCGAATGTGGTTAGATATTCTGATATCGTGTGTACTTGTTTAATTTGAAGTAAAATATTTGAAGTAAAATAAAAATAGCTTTCTTAAAAGTTATGCTGGTGTTCAAACTCCTTTGTTGAGAGTGGCAAAATATGTTTAGTGTTGACAGATGACTCCAGCTTGCATAAACAACAGTATGACAGGGCAGCAGCAGCAGCAGCAGCAGTAGTAGTAGTAGCAGCAACAGCAACAGCAGCAGCAGCAGCAGTAGTAGTAGTACAGCAGCAGCCATAGAGGTATTAACAATGGCAGCCATAGAGGTAGTAACAGTAGCAGCAGCAGTAGCAGTAGTAGTACAGCAGCAGCCGTAGAGGTAGTAATAGTGGCAGCAGCAGCAATAGCTGCAGGAATAGTAGTAGTTGTAGTAGTAGTAGTAGTAGTAGTAGTAGTAGTAGTAGTAGTAGTAGTAGTAGTAGTAGTAGTATCAGCAGCAGCAACAGCAAAGAGTGTATATGTATGGAGAGTACCTTAACAGAGTATTAGCAAGCAGTGGCAGTAGCTTGGGTTGTATGCAGGGCATGTACGAACGCCAGGGTTGTGTGCATGGCAGGTACCGTGAAATAGTAACTTCTGTTTTAGCAGTGTAGCACATGAGGAAAAAAAATATTGTTACACTGACGTTAAATAAAGTTTATCTTATAACGATCGTAATTGGATTCAGTAACTGGCGTCACAATGAGTACACAATGTGCCCAACAGACAGAGCTACAGCAAAATATCATGGATTACAGTTGCCCATGAACTACAGGTACATTTGTAACCTTGGCTGTTACCGATAGCCATAAACTTTAGCTAAACATGGATTACAGATGACATAACCCGTCTGGCCTGGATTATTGTCATATCTTACGGATGGGGCACGTCCGTCAAAAAGTGTCAATGACCTCGGCTTGCAGGGGACAGGCTTTCCGGTAACAGATGACCATGAAACGAAGGTGTATGTTGCAGATGACTTATGAATTATAGCTAAACCTCGGTTTAATACGGGTGATCATTCACAAGCACTTAAACAAGGATTAGATATATCATGCCTCATGGGATCCTATGAGGAGCAAGAGGAGCACGCATTGCCAAACTAGGACAATTATCAGAGGGACTTAGTAGGAATCTTATGGATCAAGGATATCACAACATCCTTGGTAGGATCATGCAGGAAATTACGATGTTCCATGTGTGGCTACGCTAATATACAATTAAGAACAGATGCGGGTATGCGTTCAGGAACCTCATGTCTAGATATCTTTTACCTTGAAGTTCATACAAACCATGCAAAGAGCAGGAATCTTATGGATCAAGGATAACATCCTTGGTAGGATCATGCAGGAAATTACGATGTTCCACGTGTGGCTATATGCTAATATACAACTAAGAACAGGTGTGGGTATGCGCCCAGGAGACTATTGTCTAGATACGTTTTACCTTCTTACAAATGCACAATACGGCCTGTGCATGTCTTTGCAAACAGACGTTAATAATAAGCGCGAGTCCAGCGCATTATCATTACGTTCTGTGATGTTATATTCTCGGTGATCATAGAGTTTTGCGTCGTGAGAGCAGCATTGGCCTGCCAACACAACTACCGGTGTACATAGATATAATAGATATAATTATGTCTGTGTTGCACCTGCCTATATTTGGATCGTTTTCATTGCCTATAAAATAAGTAGGCCGTATAAGGAACTTAGTAGGCATCGTTTAAGAGAATTTACAAGAGATGCAACGCAGTATACCCTATGATACAACAGTTTATTCAAAAAGCATAGGGCCTACCCTGTAAGAAACCAAAAAAGATAAAAGGTAAAAAAACGAGGAAAAAGATATCCTTGGCAATACCTAATATTCCAGAAAAGGCACCCAGCTGGGCGTCACCTACACAGATAGCACTGCAAGCCAACTGAACGGGCCATGGGGGTACAACGCCATGTAATGTAGCTTAATGTAACAAATATTCCCGATAATGTAGCAAGCTTTCTACCTACATGTAACAAAGCTTGGCAAGTGTGGTATGCGACAGAAAAACACTCTGTTATTATCAGAAGAGGGAATTATATGTATGTATTATATTACATAATGATATACAGGTAAACTGCATTTCTATTTGGGGTGGGGAGGGGTTAATGTCTCTCCCAAGAATGTCAATATGCAAGTTAATAATGAAACCCAATAGGTCGAAAGCATATTATTTATTTTCTCTCCTTATTCCCACTTATTTCGGACAGCTAATATTAATTCAACGTTTGGGGGAAAAAATGGTCAGGCAGCGATTGAAAATACGACTGAAGTTTTAAAATAGTTTCGAATACAGGTGTCCCAGTTACCATTTGGACTATTTTATGTACCGATTCTATGCGCAAGGTTTAACATTTGATATCCCGCGTATATTTCAATCATGTACAATCATTCGGAGCTCCTCGACTGTTTTTGCCATGCCATTGTCACCATTCACACGACAATTTAAGAGGCCAGCACTTCGGCTGCTCGATCAGTGTGACACCTTGAGAAATAAATCATGTCAGTTTTTTTGTCAGATATCTCTTGCGTATATATCTTGCGTAACATGTTTCGTCACCCAGGGGGAGATGGAGGTGGTGGTGGGGAGGTTCTGCTATTACGATGATGCATGGACTCTGAGCCAAGACTGCGAGTATACATACATCATGTGTATACAACTTTTATATTCAGGGGGAGGAGAGGCCTTCCAGAGATAGCAAGAAAGTAAAAAGGAAAGAAAGAGTATAGATAGAAAGAAAGGAAGAACAAAGAAAAGGCAATTGTCTGCGGCTAAAAAGTAGTAATAAGAATGCTAAAGAAAAGTTAAAAAACTGCCTAGAAAGAAAAAAAAAACTAGATTCTGACCTTGACCTAAACAGAATGGAAAGCGATGTGCAAAAACAACATCACGAAGGGGTAACATCATACACAATTTTATTTCATAAAAGTATGCTGCTGTAAGTGAAAGACACGCCTTTTTGTAAGGCCAGCAAATGGAAGTGCAATGACACAATATGCCCATGCGCCATGCAGTATTTTGTGATATGTTGCATTGCGTATGCACATATAGTACTATATACCGCACTACATTTAGAGATACACGTACATGTATACGTGGATGTATGTACATTAGCAATAGAATCTCTCTCTCTCTCTCTCTCTCTCTCTCTCTCTCTCTCTCAAAACAATGAGATCCGTATCCCCTCTTTACGTTCCAATATTCATACGCAAAATATAACTGTGCACCAACATTAAGATTTAATTAAACTTCCTTGTAAACTCAAATGCACGTTTTAGTGGTTTAAATATAAGAGATATAAAAAGATCTGTACGACCTTGTCATACCCCATAAAACCTTTAATGTGTAACACATAAAGCACTGCTTGTACCTTTGCATAAAAAAAGCTTCGCCTTACATCTTTGCCCGTAAGAGCTGTGTTGATGCATACATCACTCAAATAGTATACGGTATATACCAATAAATTATAATGCACAGTAAACACACGTAAACGCTATTAAAGAGAATATAGCAATACCAAGGGTAATAAGTTAAATATTTCGAAATTAGACGAACGGCTGTGTGAAGAATTGCGCACGGACAGTTACCATGGTTACAGCAGCTGCTGGTGGTGATTATGCCCTAAGGGCATGTCTAGCAAAGGCTGTGTTGAGTTCAGTTGGCTGTGGCAGACGATAGTCGAGGAGGTGGTGTTTTGGCGGCAATCGACGGCCACCACTCGGGGGTTCCCCCAAGCTCCCCCGAGCTGAGACTTGATCTCGATGATGACGTTGAGATGACACGGTACGTAGGGGATGGGAACGAGAGTGTTACGCACGCCTTTGCCTAAGGTCTGGTTTTAAAAAAACAAGAGAACAAGAAAAGTTTTAGTGTATTGATGTGTATTTGGTAGCAATCCAAGGCAATGTAGATACATATGCACAGTCGCTTATGTGTATGTTACACAGAATACGTGTTAGTATTGAGTGATGAAAAAATGATTGAAGGAAAATCGAAAAACTAACAGGAAAGGACCGAATTAAAAAAAAAAGAAACACTATATCGCAGTATGTCATAAATACTAAAGCTTGTGACAATTCACAACTCCCAGAAGAATAAAGCGAAGGTAAGTTTTACTACAATAAGGTGACACATTTTGAGGCTTCAAATGTCAGAATACACGTGCTGCATTGCCCACCCTGGGTATCAGGTCTTGTCGGACATTTTGTTCAGACTTGGCCTGATAGCGAATGCTCTCACACACTGCACAGTGCTTAGACTGTAGCGACTTGAATTGACGTTGCAATCATTATCACGTGTTTTGGCACGGTATGACCCTTTTGGTGTTGATGTGCCGTTAAACTTTGATAACACTCACACTATACAATCAGAACATGTCTTCCGTTGTTGATAAGGTGGCGCCACTGAGAACGTGCCAGGTAGTCGTTCGTCCATATACTCCATAGTACGATAATAATGATAGTATTCGGCAAGATAAGTAAAGCGAAAACGACGGCAACTGGAGAGACGTTCGCGGATGAGTGGTGCGGAGGAAGATTGTAAGCATAATTGTAGACAACGCCAACTAGTTCATAGGCTTGCTGATCAGGTAAAAACAGAATATTACTCTCGAACTGTAAATGAAGCAGAAGGCGACCAGAAGCGCCTTTTTGGTATCTTATTTCAGCATCAGCGGGAGCCGATATTGCCGCATCACATGAAGGTCACCATGAATTAGCTTAAGGCTTTGCAGCATTTTTCAAAAGAAAACTGATGCTGTATATTCTTTTTTCAAAGCATCCTCTCCGTTGCTGGGGGATTCCAAACGACGAGTATTCGATGACCTTGGCAACGAAATAGGCTTTGATAGCTTCAAACCCGCGTCAACATTGGAAGTTCCTAAAATACTGAAGTGATTAGGCCTACCATCAAAGTTCTGTGAGCTAGACCCAATTCCAACAGTGGCTACTTAAATCTTGCCCTGATGCGATTATCCCAATGCTGACACAAATTATCAATCTTTCCCTCACGTCCGGTCACTTTCCACACATGTTAAAAACCGCCTATGTGAGACAAATACCGAAGAAGCCTCAATTAGATCATGAGGACTTTTCCAATTACAGTCGAGTAGCCAGTCTTCCTTTTCTGGCCAAGATAATTGAGAAGGTTGTTGCTGCACGCCTAAACCTTCACTTAGAGAAGCATGATCTTCAGGAAGAATACCAAGCGGCATATAAGGCCAATCACAGTGTCGAGACTGCCCTGGTGTCAGTACAGAACTACATTTTGAGGTCAATGGATAGCCAACATGTTGTGGTGTTGGTGATGTTAGATCTATCCACTGATTTTAATACTGTTAACCATGAAGTGTTACTCGAGCAATTGTCTGGAAATATTGGCATCTCAGGGATTGCCTTACAGTGGTTCAGATCATACCTCACAGAGAGGAAGCAGTTCATCCGGATGCAGAACAATACTTCGACCAGTGTACCACTGACACGGGGAGTGCCTCAAGGTTCTGTTTTAGGCCCACTGCTGTTCTCCATCTATACAGCGCCAATTATAAGTCTTTTTCGATCATATGGTCTACCATGCCACTCTTATGCTGCTGAAACAAAATCTTTCATTGCAGTGAACGCTAACCAGAGAGATATGAGAAATGTTGAGAATCGTATTGAAGATTGTCTTCTTGAAGTCAGGGAGCGGATGGACGCTAACTTCTTGAAACTTAAAAATGAGAAAACGGAATTGGTTCTGTTCGGGTCGAGACAACAATATTAACTGGGCAAGGTTACACTTGATAGTCTGAATGTGTGTGATATCATTGTTAGGTTGCAAATGTTGCAAAGGACCTCATGGGTTACTCTGGGATTCCTAGATGACGATGATCAGTCAAACTCTACTGCAAACGTGTGCAGGACATCTACACTGCATCTTCAAAATATCTTGAAAATTAGAAAATACTTACCCACTACAGCCTTGAAGTGCATAGTCCATTCGTTTGTAACCAGTAGATTGGATTCCAACAACACACTCCTTCATAATGCACATACATGTCATCTGCAAAAACTACAGAGGTTGCAGAACTGGGCAGCGAAGGTCATACTGGGAGGGAAAAAGTATGATCACGCGCCTCCACTTCTGAAAGAAAACTGCATTGGTTGCCAGCAGTGAAACGAGTCCAGTTTAAAATTCTTCTTCTATGTTCCCGCTGCCTAAATCGGAGTGCTCCTCGATACTTCACTTCCTTATCGTCCCCTCATAAACCACCACACAATCTTCGCTCGAGCAGGGATGTGATTAATGTTCCATGTTCCAAACGGCCCTGGAGTGATCGTACCTTTTCTGTGGCAGCACGTCACCTGTGGAATCATCTGCCCTACGAAATCAGGGCCGCACCTTTGGTTAACATTTGCAAATCCTTATTGAAGACGCATCTTTTTTCACAGTAGTTATAACATTGTCTTGTGCCATGACCACAGTTGTGAAATGGCGCAATATAAATCTAATGATTGATTGATTGATTGATTGTGGGATGGTGGGGGAAGCATTTGGGCCTCAAAGAGTAAACCTCATGTCCCAGGACTCAAACTGCAGCAGGACCCGAATGGCTGACCGCTGAGACATGTTACCCCATGCCCAACCTCAAACTCCAGTCGGGTGGTCATTTTTGCGCAAGACCTAGCGCTGGTGAGAAACCCATACTGCTATCCCCCTGTGCCTGATGGGGCCGATAACAGCTCTCCTGCAGGGCTCTGGAGCCACCCAGGCAATCCTGATTGTACCCCCATCACCTTATTACCAGTTTATGAGCGTGAACTGATGCTGCATAGATCAAATAAAATTAGGAAAGAAATGGAACATTGGAATGATCTTGCACCCAGCAGCCCAGGGTTTTATCTCTGATCCCCGTGGACTGCCGTTGGACCTGTGGGCCTACCGACTTAAGTTTTAAGGGATGCTGCAGCACAGAGTAAGCATGCTCAACTATCCCTCAAGTCCCCCAGAAGGACTAGCAGCCAGTGCATCATCAGCGCACAACACACAAATGTATATTTGTATATATAGAAGCATAAATAATGGGAAGACGTTTGTGATATCGTGTGTCGGCTGAGGGAAATAACATGTTGCGCAATCACTGATTGTGTTCTGTCTTCAGGTGCCCAGTTTAGATATTGCCCGGATTGATGTGTGCCTTCAGTCACCTAAACATGACAAACACCCCGGACCAGAGCAAGAAAGTCACTGTGCAGCAGTAGTTGGAAAAACTCTTTGGCAGCCTGCCCTAGATAGATAGATACATTACTATGATTGACCTAGGGGGTGGGCAGTCAGGGCAAACCCAAGTCTAGAAGGAACAATCTGAGGCAAAGGTAATCCCACAGGGCCGCATAAAAAATTTATACTGCTGAGTGACCCGGCATTCCTCAATGCTCAATTCTTTGCAGTTGACAGGGCTGGGACAGTTGTTAGTGCAAGACACCCGAGCCCTGCTGGAAAGCCGGGGTCTCATAGTGCGTCACACCACAGGCAAGATGTTTACAAAGAACTGGACTAACACTTTTGTTCTGGCACCTTACTAGGATCACGTGATATGCCCAGTTAAGGGACTGGAGGGGTACTTTGCTGGGTAAGGTACGTTAGGGATAGACCTCGGGCCAGGTCACGTCTTTGCCTTATACAGGAGGGCAAGGTTTTGGAGCAACCCTTCACATATGATGCTATGTACGAGTGACTCAAATACTACCTGACTGACCTCACTAGAACTTTACAAAGGGGAAAGACACCATATATCCTGCAAGTTGGGTGCATCATCACACTCACTGCCTATGACTCCTCACCCTCCTCTCAAGACAGACCTAAAGGCACACACATCGGCTGGTTTTTATATGATAAGCTATGACAGTATGCAAGGGCAGATTGGCCCGTGGGGTATAACGTTTAGCTGTGGATGTAAAAACGTCCGACATAGCCCAACAGGAGGGTTTCATAGAGAAAGTCTATGACTCGCTGCCACAAGCCTTTCCATGAGAATGTGTACAGTAATGCCATGATGGCTTTGTCTGAACATAGTCGCTAAAGTCGTACCCCGGTTTTCTTGTAATAAAGTAGGCTTTCAAGTAATAGATTTTATTTTGGGGGTTAGATGAGTATTGGAAGGAGAGAAAGAGCTATGTATTTTTTTCCTAAAGTAACTTAACTGGTGACGAGTCCAGTAAGCAGAGATGAACCTCTCATTCACCAATCCTTAATCCATGCTCGTTGACATTCTGAACAGGGGGAAACCAGGTTACGTTAATATCTCAGGTGCGCCCTGTTGCAGTAATCAAGTGACCAACCAAAATTTAGGCAGGGACGTCATTCCAACGTGCGCAAAGGAAGCCCACGGTCATGGAACCTCTCATTGGCCGATCCTTCATGCACAGTCGCTGGATTTCTTAACAGAATGAAACTGGGATACATTAAATGCCCCTCCACACATTACCCGGATATATACAGCTTATCTGGATTAGCAAGATATTGAGGCTATGGACTGGACCATCAAGATCCCCTGACCTTGATCCGATAGAACATCTGCGGGACATTCTTTATAGAATATTCCACAGATGTGTGTTCAAGGTCAACAACCTCCACATGACGTTCTTACCATCAGATAGGCTCTATTTGAGGTATGTCAGGCCTTGCCATAGGACAGTATTGTATGCCTGATCAGGAGTATGCCAAACTTAGGGGTGGCCATACTAGCTACATTTTTGGCAGCAAACAGTGTTATCCTGTTTGAAAGAGTCATGATCGCAATTGCTCTGATACACGTGTTTTTGGGGTGATTACCCTCTGATAAATGTAAAAAATAAAGTTTTGCAACACTTTGTGTTGCCACAAGGACCTTATCAAGCAAAGTAATTCAACTAAGTATGACTGCAATCTGGACTGATTCCCAATATTTTATTTTATTTGTTTATTTCAACCTCCGTTGCTGGAGAAAACATAGTACAATAATGGGTAAAACTGTTGCTTGAGTAGATTACATTGGTGAGGTTAACAGCTGTACCAGTAAGTGTTCTTCCGAATAGAGTTTGACAAAGTTCTCATGATGCAAAAAGCATACGAATAGAATCCACAAACCAATTCTCACTTCTGTGACATTCAGTATGACTCGATTTCTTAAATGCGAGACTGATTGGTGATTCTCCAGTTGCAATAACCTTCTCTAACAAGTTGCCTTGACATACATGCCCGGAGAGTACATGGCGTGAAAGATGGTAGAGGCATATATTTCTGGCAGGAGCAGAGACGAATGTATCCGTCCGAATAGGGAGCATACATTCTAATTAACCAGGTCGCTGGCACGCTTGATGGTCATTGAACAAGTTTAGTGTTATACAATCACGT
>JAAUYG010195812.1_pt1 | contig 12034 bp, 7 predicted proteins | sample 7278091 | NCBI WGS metagenome assembly JAAUYG01 (sample SAMN14350201, study PRJNA611818) | marine sediment metagenome | isolation source: surface marine sediment (0.6m) | place: French Polynesia: Moorea | collected 2018-08 | reverse complement strand
ACCACGCATACACCTACATACACCACCGAATCCAACTTGCAGTCGGTGATATGACCATGAGTGGTTGAAAGCCGACTATAAGCCTGATTCACCCACCCACCAATGGGAGAAACTTAATTTACTGTTTTCTATTACGCTGTCATTGTTTTTACGACCTGCAACTTTGGGAATAGAACCCAAGGACGAGATTTGGGAAGAGTTAATTAGCCCGAACTTTGGAATAACTTCGAATTGTGACTTTCAGGAATTGGTTTCGGCCTCATGTATCTGCCTTCCATCGTCATGGTGGGATTCTACTTCGACAAGAGACGAGCCCTGGCCACAGGCATCGCCACGTGTGGTAGCGGGATAGGGGGATTTGTGTTCGCCCCTCTCTGTAAACTCCTCATTGACAATTACGCCTGGCAGGGGGCGCAGTGGATCGTCGCCGCTCTCGTGCTCAACGGTGCCATCTTGGGGGCATTATATCGCCCACTGACTGAGCTGGACATGGAAATATATAGGCGAAAATGGCGTCAGAAGCAGGGAATTACGCATGGGAGTCTACGCAATCTAGAACCGGAAGTGGCTGAACATAAACTAGGTCAACAGCAAGGTCATGTGACGACGGACTGTAGAATGACGAACAGTGAACCATATCTGTGTGCCCAACAGAATCCCCAGCCGCATAAGCATCCTTTGTTCTCGGGGAAATCGAAATTCGTTCCTGAGGCGTATAAGAGGGCGTTGACGGATTCCTGGCACAGTTTGACTGGGTTGACGACCTCCAGCCTCGTCAACATACCGGAAGCCTGCAGCCACAGCAATGGATACGGCAGCGTCAGAAGCATTAAATCTCGTGCCCTGGATAGTCTGCATCTTGACCCTGCCCAGAGTTATAGCACTTGTATCAGCCTTTTTAAAGATCTCCTACTTGACCTGAAGAACACGTTTGATTTCTCCATGCTGAAGGACCCCGTGTTTGACATTTATGGCCTGTCCTGTATATTCTGTATGGCAGGTAAGAGTTTTTTGTCAGACCAGCATGTCGGTTGTAAGAGCTAGACAACTCAACCATTTGTTCTAAGTCTAGGACAATCACAATTTATTACCGTTGGAAAATTCAATGCAATTAATATGTTACTGTTGAGTAATTAAGGGTTATCGAATGACTTCATGAATCGTTGGATGAACAAATCACTGGCACAAGAGAGACGAGCTTGTGAGTCCCTCCATGTCGGTGATGAGGCCATATATACAACAATTAATTCTTAAATTCGATAACCCGTGATGTGTTATCCTTGGATTTGACAGACCGTGTACCAAAAATATTTGCTTGTTACTACCCACGCACCGGACACATATGGATACAGATTGTTTGGGCACGCATTGTGATACGGTTTTCATATAGAGTTTCACAGTTTAATTTTAATTCTGTGGTTACGTATAACATTTACTATAGTATAAGATATTACTATAGTGTAACATATTACTATAGTGTAACATATTACTATTGTATAACATTTTACTATAGTATAACATATGAAGAAGTATAGGATATTGCTATATAATACAGTCTCATACAATGAAACCAACCTCTAACGCCACGTAAGTATCGGCGGTAAGCTTCCAAGTCGTTCACGGTAAAGTCTTGAGGCCATTATCGGTCGAATGCATGAAGGTAATCCAGTATACATATGCCTACCCCTGTCGTTGATTCATGGTATGGATTTGATTAGGCTGGATGAAGCATACTTAAGGCTGGGCGAAGCATCTTTAAGCCTCGATGAAGCATCCTTAGGGCTGGGTAAAGCATCCTTAACTCTAATCAGTCCATTGTTTAGACTCAGGTGCCTCATATGTGGTTTATACACACTTATTATATGACAAGCTTTGTTTAATAAATACATTTACCTTGTTTCAGGTTTCTTCATTCCATTCGTTTATCTTCCCGACAAAACTCTACAAATCGGCATTCCAGTGGAGCAGTCGACGTTCCTGCTGTCAATTTTGGGCATTACTAATACTGCAGGGCGAGTCGTGGCAGGTACTGCAAAACACTAACATAAGCTAATATACAATCCCATAGCGTGAAAACCTGTCTCTGAGACACGTAAGAATGAAGGGCAACCTTCAACGTAACACAGCAGCTTCTTGAGTGCTTTACTAGTCGAATGCATCTAGGTAGACCTTAAAATTCAGGACACCCATGACATGTACGTGTACACTAGCCATTATTGAGATTCGTGTGTACGATTTGATATATGTTCTATATTTGTTGTTCTGTTTTTGTTATATAAGTTTTAAATTTCCTAAGATTTCGTATGCTTTTTAATTTTACTCATCTTCAAGCCATTCTTTATACTTCTTATTTACATGGTCCTCCAGCCTGAAACAACCAATAGCCCTGAAATGTATCGTAATGACTTGATATAACAATGAAAATGGCTCTTCATAATCCTCTGAGTCACTACACACATTTGTTATAAAAGATTACCGCAATCAGTTTTAATGTCAAATATCGACTTGTCTGGTGACCACTGGCAGCCTCTGCAACCCAGTAAACTCTCCCCCAGGTTGGGTCTCAGACAGGCCGTGGGCTGACTGCCTACTCATCAACAACTGTGCTCTTGTCATAGGCGGCGTCGCCACGGCACTCTGTCCCTTCTTCTCAAACTACCCTTTGCTAGCTACATATGCCACCGTGTTCGGCCTCTGCATAGGTGAGGTACTGTTTGGGGGTAAGGTAACGTTTTTCATCTCCTTTTTTTTCTGGATGGCATTTTTCATTGATCATGTTGCTTGCTATTCATGTTTGCTGAGAACTGTACGTGTTGATTATAGCGGTCCTGCTGTAGTTGATGCTCCTGATGCTCCTGATGCTGCTGCAACTACTACTACTACTACTACTACTACTACTACTACTACTACTACTACTACTACTACTGATGATGATGATGATGATGATGATGATGATGATGATAATAATAATAATAATAATAATAATAATAATAATATTAATAATAATAATAATAATAATAATAATAATATGAACTTTCATCTGCTGTTAACCCTCTCTAGCTAATGTCGCTACAATATGGTAAGAGAACTATGTAAATATCCTACTATTTGGTGGATGAAGGAACAGGTTTATTCACAGTTTGTTGTACTTTCCTCACACTTTCAACCCGGCAGACCTGCCTGCACAGTCAGAAAATTTTATCTGCTATTTCTGGTCTCTAAGTTGGGAAATATCACGATATAGGGCATTTGCTGCAATCCCAATTAACGGTGGGTCATCACAATATGGAGGAAAGGGTGAAGAAAATATATCCACAAAAAAAGCCCATGTTTTGGATTTACCTTTCGATCATCTATAGCTTTAGAAGTGTAGGGATAACGTGTATTTCCTGCTGATTATTTTGAGTCGGTAAGTTAAGATGATAATGTGCCGTTAGTTCGGGTTTCTGGAAAAAAATCCGGATCCGCTGCCCGATCCGCTGCCAAGCGATTTGCGCAAAAATCCGGCGACAGTCAGTGAGACACTGACTGGAGAGTCAGACTACTAGAAAGCAATGTCCACTGTAGTCTGCTGCCAATCTTCACTTATTATTTTATGTCGTGACTGTGTGAGTCAATTTTACATGTATATACTCGACTAATCCCCGGGTACAAATCACGGGCTGCCTGGAAATTGTGGAATCTCACTTAAACAGTTAACAATAACCACTGTTAAACAGTGTTAAAAGGTTAAAAACTCCCATCGATCGGATCATACAATCACTGTATTAATATTAGGCCTATTCTAGTCTATATCAGTATATTGTAAGTGTATCTACAATACATCTTAGATTCTACACTGTTATAAACCTACAGACTGTTTTCTCACACCTATCTCTCCTTTTTTTTTTCTCTGAACATAGAGGCCTACCACGCCTGCGTTCAGTATCTATACTTAAGAATACTTGAGAAAATACGGTAGTGTTGGTGGGGGTTTGCAATAAATTTAAAAATTGCTTTGCACCTTTAATAAATGGTCTGACCGCAGGGCCAAGCCATCAGCAAGTTGTGCTTTATATGATCATATATGTCTGATCACAATTCACAAAGGCCCAAAGAAAGGCAGTTGGCTGGGCTGCTAACATCTCTGAGGGGCAGTACGTACTGCATACACAATCTGTCATGTCTGTATGAATACCAAGGGTATAGGTGAACCAGCCCTCATACCCTATCAGATGACTCGGGGGGGGGGGGGGGGTCGGGAATTGGTATGATATGATAGTAAGTAGTTTAATCAATGACATGGATGTAATTGCATGACAATCTTACTAATACATAATGTTAAGCTTCTGGTTGTATTTTGGGGGTAGTGCATTTTGTATGTAATTTTGTAAGTTTTATTTTGAGAAATTTTTGAGTAGCATAAAACATAGGTTGAGAGCACTTCATCCTATGCAACTTTAAGCATGTAAAGACAGATTGTTTTCAGTCTCAGAGGTCAGATTCAGCATGACACACCAATATAAATCCCACCTGCCCAACCCTCCCCCTCTGGGACAACTCACTGGCCATCAAAATTCAAGTTCCCTCTCGGCATTGCCTGGATTAGCCACATGGGAGTGCTGGAACACCTGGAAATATCATGTGGTTATCGATGAAGATATATTTATTTTCAAACAATGGAGTAAAACATAACCGTGGTGAGGGTACTGTTTGGGAGTGATAATATTGCCATTTAATTTCATCTGTATATTGTTCTCATCAATGCTCTGTAATGACATTAAACAGATACTGGCCAATATTTAACAATGCATGGCACTACTTGAAATCTTACGACCTTTGACTGTATTCCTAGGGCTACTGCGGCCAATTCTGGCTCACTGGCACCAACCCTTTGACACTGCATTTCATTAATCCAGATCACTAATCCACCTCTTCAACTGGAGTAACTAAACCGGTACAAATCCAGATGTGCCACCAACTTGCCACTGCGTTAACAAATTAAATCTGCAACCTCGGAAAGCAAAGTTTGGCTGCATTTTGAATGGGGCCCAAAGTTGAGTTACAGCCTGCAGTTTCAGTTTTAGGGAGGGTTGTCCAGAGGGCCAATATTAGCCATGTATTCTAATCTCTACTGTAGAATTATTTAAATGTGACTCCAAGTTGTTTTGCTCTTATGCTACTGGTGACAGTCTATTACTAATGAATGCGTAGAAGGAAAACAAGCAGTGGATCTCAAATGATAATGATTATTACCAGTAAGTTTTTTACAGGGAATAGACCAGCAAAGAAATTTACACGAAAATCTTAAAATCTGTGAAAACAGTGTCAGTGTCATAAGTTCATTTCGTCCCCTGTGGTAAGTGTTATTGCAAATTCTATAATTCACTGCCAGTGATTTAATATTTATTGCCGTGACCAACAGTAACTCGATGGCTGTTAGTAAAACATATGGCTATGGTATTTGTGCAATAGCCTCAATTATTCCATTTTAACTAGATGTAAAAGTAGTTGGTCACGTAACTTGCGTTATATAAGTTATACCTAAATTGGCGCAATATCTCAACATAGCTTTTAGTTACAAGTCTTTTTATGCCTTTCTGCTTCTTCTGTACAGTCACCATGGTCATGTGTGTTTTGTATGGGGTATTCTTATTCTTAATCCACCAGCAGTATGTTGCGTGGAAGAAATCCAATGGCAAATGACGACTGTCTAATGGCAATTGGTCACAGACAGAATTGTATTCTATTAACATGATGTATAAGTTAACAGTATAACTGGGATCGACTGTCAACTTGTAAAATTGTGACTTTTTAGCTTTAGGTAACCAGTAACTGGGACCCAGTTACCTACGTTAAAATATCACAATTTCCAGCACAAGAATGTTGCTACCTTTATATTTATACTCTACTCATAGTCATAGTGTGATCTTGATAAAAGCTCTTGGTTGAGGAGTTTAAGTGCTTGTTAGCTTGGATTAAGCCAGGCTCCTGAGCTTACATTATTTATGTTGTCCAGTCATAGCTGATGACTCTAGCTTCCACATGTTACACATGCAACATTACTGGTATGTATGTAGGAGATAAGACATGCTCGAGGGTGGACCAGTTCTCACACACCGTCTCTTGGCTGATTTCCTGGACCCATCAAGTCAGTGACTCCACCACCTTAAATATTGACTTTGGGATTGGGTCTTGCTCCATCTGTCTGTGAGTGTAAGATGTGGAGTCAAGCTGCTAAGTTTGGTTCAATACAACATGTATTGAGCACAGCTGAGAACTGCCGATGTACTTAAAAAGGTGATTTGTACTTAGGGCCATGCATGGTTCCAATAGTGTCAGTACCAAGTGCGTAAGTGTGCCGTTTCTATTTGGCTGCATATTTCAGTATCTGTATGATATCAGGCTATTCTTGTGTTTTTGGCCGCCAAGCATTTCAGTGTAGGAATCAAATGAAGATGAATATTTATGGGCTTCCCTGAATGGCCAAGCTTCGGGCAGCCTTTTAAATGGGCTGGTTTTGTATCAACTTCCGAAGCTGCAGGGGTAGCTAGTTCATACTGAATTGTGTGTATCAATACTAGTTGTTTGTCTGCAGAGACACTACCTGGACAAGACCAGACACACGATAAAGTGGCACTTGGCTAGGACCCCACTACCCACTGTAAAGCTGCTGTAGTGGGGGTTGAACTCGGGGTTTTACCCTCTCAATCAAGGCCTGAGACTGACAGAAAGCACTTCTGTCTTTGATGCTCCTCTTCTCCTTGGCTGATAATCTTGTAAGGCTCTGAGGGGGATGTAGCAGTTCAAGGATCACATCTCTTGGCATTGTTTTTTTTTTTTTTCCTAAAGCATTGACTGATAGACATGCTGATTACATGACATGGATGGCATGGAAAATGATTGCTCTGCGGCTATGTTTCTTTTCTGCGTGATTAGATATTTTTGCTGGGTATGGCAACATAATCTTATCATGGTCAATACATGTATATTGTGTTCAAGGGTCTTCTGCTGCATTTTCAGTCCTTCAGTCAGTACTACCGGGTAGGCTTGGCTAAGTTGAATCGTTAACACCTGTGTACAGCACCCTATAGATACACATACTGGTTCCCCGTTACCTGTACATGTTTTGCCTTGTATAATTTGAAACCATGTAATGTTTACAGTTTGTACAATGAAAGGCTTTCAGAAAATGCCTATAAAAAGTATAAATGTGTTGCAAAAATCATACAAGGGGTTTCTATGTTCTTTCTAAACATGCTGAAGATGTGACTATTAAGTAAGTCCTTGAATTATGTATGATGAATTGTTATGCATATTGTCTTGGTTTGATTTGCTTTAAAATAGCATCAACCTTTGTAGATCGAAATACTCTAGTAGTCGATAGGCAGAAGCGTGGGACTGGAGATATCTTCTCTTCAAGTGATCATCCCAACACCCATGTATTATAGTCTTTCATGTTCAAAACCATAGACACGAGACAGTTCCAACCATGTCCTACTTTTTATATACCGACCATGCGGGTTTGGTGTTTAGTACACAGTCGACCTACAGAGCCACGTGGACGGTCTTATATTACCCATGGTTACCTGTAAGGTAGTATTACTGTACCGTATTACAAATTATTGAGATCTGGGATTTGAAATCATTATAAATGCAAATTAAATGGACACAAGAAATATCCACAATCCATGTACATGGTCATCATTGGTTATTTCAGCATAGATTGCAGATTACGTGTATATGGATTGAGGCTGTTACTAGTAAATAGGCTGCTTTTGTTCTGTCTGGGGATTTCCTGTACTTGGTAACCCCCTATATCAATAATCCCACAGCTTTGAATTGCCTTCCCAAGTGACCACATCATGGGCAAGTTGTACTGACTGTCAGGGAGTTGTCCTGAGATGTCCAGTGTAATCATAACAATTAAACTCCTTGAAGGAAAATTGCTGGGCACCCCATTGACATATCATCATCTGGCTCTATTGTGTGCATGTTGTATGCTGCTCAGGGTGCTAGTGGGTGCAAGTCATCCAGGGCACAAGGAACCAGGCTGTGAATCTTCATCTCATTGACCACGAATTTGTAGCTCGGGCTGCTGTTGCATGGAATTACGACTGGGCATGCTTTGGTTGTAAATCAATGTGATCAATATTGGCAGCTTCATCGGATGTCTTGCCATCCAGGAGCAATAACAGGTCACCACAACAACTGTCGACTGTCAGTGGGAAATATAGATTGGGGGATCGGGAGCTGTGGCGTTCTCAACTTCTGATTAGATTACGTCTACTGTATCATATAACGGCATGCATTGATCCAGGTTTGGTCACTGTGGGTGTGAGAACAGTGCTTCCACCAATGACCATGTGACTTTCCTGAAATTTCTTTAAAGGTATTCTTTTGTCTTTAAATTGTAAGCGCTGAGAGTAAAGGAGCTTCACCATCATAATAATAACATATATATCTTTATTCATGCTCAAAGTGCAATCACCAGATAACTTTGTTTTATGATTTCCAAGCTGGGTCATTAAATACTAATATTAGGGCATTTTTGTAGGCGTTAGCCTGTGGTGGGATATATCATGACAGGGACATACGCCACTGTGCCCAACGCTCTGAACCATTTGGACACGGTACCAAGCATGGACAGGGCCTTGTCTATATACTAGTACACTTGTCTTCAACACAGCTTCCTGATAGTGACTCCTGGCTTTGAGAGACAACTGCTGCATGAAAGAGCAGCCACCAGTGGCGAAATGCATACATACCGGCTAACTGGCATCAGTACAGAAGAACCTACAATTTTTCTCCAGTCCATAATTTCCACATATTTATCAGAACCTTTTGTCAGAGACCTGAGTTTGAAGCCATCAGTCTTACTCTATCATCATGAAACAATCTTCTACTGTAGATTGTGCTGTAAGTCTTCCATACAATGCTTTCCACAGTACCCTGCTTAGTGCTATGTGCATTTTCCATACGGGTCCCTGACCTTCCGCCTGGTGCGAAAATGCCCACCCTTCAAGGCGGGGCTTCTCCGGTTTGTCCTCAAGTTGTCTGTCCCTACTCATTCATCCCATTTGCCCAGTCTCTTGTCATCTTGGCGGGAGCTTAGACCCAGGGCAAGGCATGACAGAGCGGAACCCGTGGATCAATCAATACCTGTATTGCCCCCCTGCCGTCTGGGTGCAGACACAGAGGTTACGAGAAGTTAAAAATTTAAAACATGCAAAAAAATGACTTCTGTCATCCATGCTGTTAAGTTTCGTGTCTTGCAGTCAGCAATATTGAAACGTTCAACTTCAGTAGCAAAAATGACTTCAGTGTTGAAACATTCACTAGTGAAACTAACTAGATCTATCATTCATGGTGTCAACTTTTCTTGCAATCATCAATATTGAAACATCGTTGTCAGACTTCACGACTGGTGAGACGTTCACTATTGCTGAACTTGATTCTTACTTGAAGCTTGTTCTTTGAACCCTCTGCATTCAGCAGTTCAGTCTACCCTGCAACTGTTTAGACCCGAGATCTCTGTCATCAAGGAAGCCCTATACATTGTGTACTTAATACATTTGCATTGATCCCTCAGCACTAGGGCTGGCTTTCTTGAAAATGCTTCTAAGGTTTGAGCGTTAAGTCAGACTCTTTGCAAGCCTCATTACTGAGATTAGTCAAAACCTTACCAGACAAGTATTTTCAAGAACTTCATTCCCAGCCCTGTGGGCCTGGTGTTTCAGGGTGCAGGGGCCTGGGGTTTGATACCTGGCTGTGTCAAACCGGAGAGGATGTAAACTACTGCAGCTCATGTCAGCAATATTATCTATTAGTATAGATTGAAAACTGGCACCAGACAAGATTCACTTACCATGTTTATTGGTACTCACTTAATAATTAATGTAAACTAAAGACTTTAGTTTACATAATTAATTCATTTACCTAGCCACTTGATCGCTGAAAGTGCATATTGTGCCATTTTTGAAAAGAAAAATTATCTTGCAACATTTTGCTATAATAAATAAAATGTGCAATAAATCTGCATGTAAGGCACCTATGCCTATGTCATATTATATATATTTACATGCTATTGATTCCCCGTGGTGATTCCCAACTCGGAAACCTGAATGTTACCTGATACATTATCTGTCTTTTGTCAGGCATTATCGATCATATTGCCTATCTGGAAGGGGGTATCCTGAGCTTGAATGATGTACATGTACCAATAATCTTTGTTTAACAAGGTCAGGGCTTTCAGCATGCATGCCTGGGACTCTGTCAAAGAACAAATGGCTTACTGACAGAAGGCTTAGCAGCTAAGCCTTGGCCTTTCTCTGCCCCTTGTCTTTACTGTTGCATGAGGCCTACCTACTTGTACACTAGTCAAGTCCTGGAGTGGCTGTGCTTTATCCCTCATCATGGCCATGCTGCCCATGCAGGAATATCGTAATGATCCAAGAACTTTTTAACATTTGAATGTTTCTCATGCATCTTTGAAAAAAAGAGAAAAAGAAATCTTACTTACATAAATACTGTATTGACATGTTGAAGTCATTTCCAAAGCTTCAGCCCTTTAATAACAGATGAAATCTTAATACAATTATTAATAGAGAATAAAGTTAAAAGATACTCAGTCTGGAGCCGGTATTAGGTTGTAGCTGGGGTGTCATTTAAGTACAGTATACCATGTTAAAGACCTGCTTGGCTTTAATAAACAAGGAAAGGTGATGCATGTCTTGCAATACTTTTGCCATAGCGGCTATCCCTGGGTAATAGTAGCAGTTAGTGTGGATTTCCTGTTATGCTTTATGTTTTACACATTATTTACCCTAACTGAAGCTGGTCTGGCTGCCTGTTGGTGTTCAGCAGCTGTGGAATCATCGGCAGATTGAAGCCATATTCTCTACAGCACAGGATGATAGTAGAAGCTGGGAACTGCAAGAGTGGGAGCTTTTCGATCTGTAGCTTTATAGGCATGTGGTGTACAATGAAACCTGTGCAAGACCCCACCTGTCTCAAAATAACATTTTGCTGAGGGAAGGAACCATCCTGATGGACTAAAGTTTCAAACATCAGTGGTTGTGGCTTTTTGCATTGTATGACAGTTGCACTTGGAAGTCAACATGGTCAAGCAAATATAAATTGGAGTTAGTCACTGCAGGTATGTATAAGTATATAGCTGAATTGTGTCCAAATAATATATAATTTCAGTATTGAATGGCCATGTTATTCAGGTTTAGGCTGTGTATGTTTTGGATATATACCGGTGTATTTCCTAAAAACATAAACAGGTTCAGAATGTTCCCAACACATCAAAGTATCCTTTGAATTTATGTCCTGGACAGCATTGACATGGAAACATTAGCACTTGCCTTATTCATGTTATTAGGTCCGGAAGAATAAAATGGAGATCGAATATGATAAACAGCTGCAGTCACCTCTCCTGAAAACAGTAATTGAGCTGACAATTTCTTGGATGAGTACTTCTACACAGTGCCTGCCCAATTAGCCAGCCATAAATTTATGGCTGGCCAGCCCCCTTTCCCAGAGAGCAGTAGCATCCATAAGAAATCACTACACATGAAATGTATTGCAAATATTAACGTTCTGGGCAGCTAGGCCGGTCAGTTGGGGCCCTCCAGGGCAGTGTGTTGTTATATCAATGGTTTCTATAGAGAATGTTACAGCCGATGCAATTTGATAGTATGGAAATTAGGCCACCAATATTGATCTAATTTGTTTAACAGATAAATGTAATGTGAGAGCTTGATTATTTGGTCATCAGTCACCATGGTTGCACAGCCAAAACAACTGTGGGTGCCCCCAACTCATTCTTCAAGCCAAATTGTGCCAAATTGGCTTGGGGTTTTAGTGTGCTAATTGAATTAACTAGATAACATAACATGTATACACATACTGTATATGTACATGTTATGTTGTTAATACTTATTATAACATACCAGTCTGCGCACCGACCAAAATTCCTTCCTCTGCGCCGAATTAAAATCCAACAAAACATGCGCAGTGGTCAAATTTCGATCCACTGCGCGGTCATTGT
>JAAUYG010171781.1_pt1 | contig 12035 bp, 4 predicted proteins | sample 7278091 | NCBI WGS metagenome assembly JAAUYG01 (sample SAMN14350201, study PRJNA611818) | marine sediment metagenome | isolation source: surface marine sediment (0.6m) | place: French Polynesia: Moorea | collected 2018-08 | reverse complement strand
CTGGTATTTTAGGACAAGCTTGTTATAGGTAGTGTTCAGAACAAGTTTAAATTTTTGTCCGATACAGTCATTTTCTGCCGACTTATGGCCATTTTTCGAGTAAAAATAGCTCAAAAATGCATTCTCAGAGGCCGAACACAATGAAGGAAACCTTGCATTGCCCTGGTATTTTAGGACAAGCTTCTCATAGGTAGTCTTGAGAACAAGTTTAAATTTTTGTCCGATACGGTCATTTTCTGGCGAGTTATGGCCATTTTTGGATGAGTGACGTCAGCCCACGCACATTCCCCTGAAGATGGCAGCGAGATGCTCGCCGAAAATTCAGGAACAATTTTTGTGTTTTCTTTCAACACTCAGTGTGTAGAAAGACAATTTTTTCTAACACTATAGCTATTTCAGCATGAGAAAACTGTTGTGTCACTGGGCCAATATCCCTGAGGATCGACTGCCCAGGATTCTGATTTGAATTTTGCCATGGGTATCAACATTTTGATCGAACAGGCAGGTAAAAGGCAATGATAGCAGCTCTGAAAACCATGAATCAGAAATGTAAAACCAAATTATGTGTTATATGCAAGCAGGTTGTCACAGTGGGCAGCGCATGCAAAAGGTTTCATGCAGAGGTCACATAGGCAAGATAGAGATATCACAGTCACTGATGATTTTGTTTACTGGACTGAGGCATAAACACGCACACACACAAAGCTCTGAATATATATTCTGATCACCTCCAGAAAATTGAGAGAAATCAGACAAATTGCTTTGTATATATATAAATGTACAGTACCGGCTGAGCATACCTTACAAAGTGCTATTAGCATAGCATGCTACGGCACCAATTCTCGTTAAAAATTGGTGATTTATACTGCCAGGAGCATATTCAGACATGCAGGCTGCCATTATGGTAGGCGTTAAAAGACAACACAGCCATGGGATTTGATAAAGCTGTACATGCTAAATGTTCAGGCTAAAGTTACATTTCATAGCCCAATTGGCACAAATTTTAATTGCCTCTTATTTGGCATCTCATCACTCCTAGCATGTGCTGGCATGCTAAGGCCGGACGTGCCATGTGCTGTAGCATCTGTGCTGTTGGCTGATTTTAGCAAGAAGATGTGCTCAGCTGGTACCATTAGTTATACAGTCAAGGCATACTGATAGATTTATGGCCACTTTGTCTAAACACTTCAAGATTTGACACTAACCTCGATTTATCATTCTCCCCACCACCAGGAGGTTTCCCTGGAAAACGCCAGGATAACACAGTAAGGTAGGGGTGGGGGTAAGGCAATAAACCAGCACCATATACAGGGTCCTAGGAGCAAGTGGATGTTTATACAATGGCTGTCTATGACAGGATAGAATGATTCCCTATAACAGAAAGATCTTTTGTTTTTTTTTCAAAATTATGTACCGTAAAAGTTCTAATTGAAGCCATGGGTATTATTTGAATGTAATTTTCGATATTGATACAAATCATCCAGAAGTCTCTGTGCGGACTATATTAGAGCAGTATTAAGATTTTTATACTGGAAGGCATACATGTCGACTTTGCAACTCATGGCACAAGTTACCATCTGATCATTTAGGTAAAACATTCATTGAATGTTTTATGTGATGTTATCTGGTGGAGAAACTGATGCCCAGCTAATAATAATTTCCTGACTTCTTATGTTACTGTTACAAATTGCCTAAATGTAAATCAAGCTGATTACAGGAGCTGCATACGTTCTTAGGGCACTGACATATGCTTAGAGAATATCAGTTCTTCTTCAATAACTTGCGTACCATAAATTCACGTAGCAGCCAATATTTTCAAACAGGGGGTGCAGACTTCATTATATATTTTGTTGGATTGTAATATATACACATTCCACTAGACTATGACCTTCTAGGCCTTAACTGCAGCTTCAATTAGAAGTGCAGCTTCAAATGGAACTTTTACGGCAGTAGTTAAATCAGAACAGACAATACAAATTTCCAGGTCTAGGTTTTTACAGAAATATTGTATAACCCAATGAGGCCAACTCCAACTGCAGGTGAAACCAGGCAAAGCAAAGTAAGAAATTCAGAATACATCACTTTCAAAATCAGGATATTTTCAGTGATATAATGCATGGACACCATCCAGAAAAGAATAGTCCCCTGTCCACCTGCTATACAGCATGCAAGCAGGAATCAATATGGCCACAGCGATGCTAAAACATACAACATACATGTAGGTATCAGAGACTCAGGATTCAGTTCAGCAACCTGGGTAACAACTGGCCATGCGTTAAAAAGTATATATCAGAAATTTTGTAAGGTAACAAAAGCTGCCACCATGCAATTTACAGGTAGCTACATCACTGTTCACAATACAACACTGCTAATTAAGCTTTGCTGTATTGTTATATAACAGATATCCCCACAAAGATGACTCACCGTGAGTTTCCGGTGAACCTGTTCTGGTACCAATGGGTTTTACAGCTGGAGAGTCAGAGAGTCAAGTAACTGAGTGAGCATGCGTTAGGTCATACAGCTATTCATACACCTGAGGGACAGCTGCCCAGCACCTTAAGTCTGTAGATAAGGACTAAAATGGCAGCTCGAGACTTTAAGATATACTGTAAAGTCATTAATGTTTGTGAGGGGTTTATTTGGCGATATTTGCGACCATTTTTAAATCGCAAAAATAAATACCCGCAAACACCTGAGCTAACTGCAAATATTTATCCTCATGAACATGGTTTTGTCTCAAAAAATGCAAACATTAATCCCGCAAACATTAATGAATTTACAATATATAACTTCATGGGAAACTACACAGTTTTTGTTAGATATCTAAGTGTTACTCATCAAAACTTCCATGTACAAGTAGTTACCATTTAATCATGGATGGAATATATACCAGCTGGCTCAGCAGTGGTAAAGCACCAGCTGCAGTGTTACACAAAACTACAGAAACATACATGTACATGTACAATGTAAGGGCTCCACATAGGTCCAAATAATTTATGCTTAATGTCACACGTCACTTTTTCTTTTTTCCCAGTCCCCATGTCACTTTTTATAAGGCCTTGACGTCATTTTCTACAGTTTTTACAAAAGGCCACGTCGGGTTTCTGCAACTTTTAAAGTGGCCGTGTCGCACTTGTTTTTTTTACCCATGTGGAGCTCTAATGTGCAGGTATGATACTGGCAGTATGGATAAGTTGTAAAACTAACTGATTTATAACATCATACACGTTCACCATAGTGACTGCTGTCATCATCATCATCATCGTCTGTCCTCAGCATCACCACTGACACCATACATGTAGTTAAATGACACAATCAGCTACATTTGTACATCTATCTGCTTATTGCTACTAATATTTACTGTGACTTACAGGTCTAATTCAAAATGTCACAAGCTTTCTTAGACATGTATGTGTTAGGTTGCTTTAGCTCAAACCTGCCATTGTAAGTGCTTTTTTCTTAGTGTCATAAGAATAAACATAATGACACTATCTCACTGAGTTACATACGTAATTTTACCTATATCACCATCATTACTATGGTCATGGTGTCAGTGTGAAGATATGAGCAAATTTGTTACTCACGTGGTGGACAGGGTTCTGGATCTTCTTCTGAAAACCCCAAACAAATTATATAGCATTCAAGTCTTATATTAATTGTGTTGTATTTAAATTGGTTTAAAATGGCCAAGTTTTCAAAACTACAAATAAATTGTACAATATCTCTATTCTCATAAACTGTACAATATCTCTATTCTCTCTCTTTCTAAATTTTGCAAATTAATGTTCCTGGCCATTGTCATGTGCAAGAAATGCTGTATCTACATACATGTACATTTATAAGCATATTTACATGTGTATGCAGTATACCAAGACAAGCTACATGTAGCTACATACATGTACTGTACTACAAATCAGCAGTGTGGTGGCATTATACAGGCTAATTAATATTAATGAGATGGAAATAACGGTCCTCAGGAAACAAGTTCATGGAGCTGCGGCAGTGTGAACTAACATATTGGAAAAAGAGGCTTAACCAACTGCCTTTGCTGTTTTAACTGCTAAATACCTTTGGTGGTTTAATATGATCTAATCGCTAACATAAGCATAAAAACACGTGAACTTACTTCCGAAGCAGGCCGAGAGTATGTTGAAGATGAATATGGCCACCCCAGGCAGTCCTAGCCCAAGTCCAAGGCCAATGCTCTCACCTAACGACAAAAGAAAATTCCAACATTACCGGTACATTCCATTCTTTTAAAAATTAACACTTATATCTGTATATACTACCGGTATCTTATGTTTGTATAAGCAGTAGTCCCCGTCTAACAGTACTGCTTCTGCTGAGAACATTTATCCACATTAGAAGTGTGTTCTTTGGCGAGGGGGCATTAAAGCGCTAATAGTTGTAGATGCAGATGCCAAATTGGCCTCTCTTAATAAAGCACTTTTTAGGAGGCCAAACTGATTTGCATAAATTCAAGTATGGCATTGGAAAAGCACAACTTCCTAGTGCTATTGGCTAGAGCACATAGCATGCTTTAACATGCTATAGGACCTTTCCTCATAAAAGTTGGATGATTTAGTGCCATGAGCATCTTGCCTGTGCTTAATGTGCTCATTCTGCACCTAATATGCTACAAGCTTGGGGTGGGTGGTGGGGTGATTAAGCTCACACATGTACAGTGCGTAGTTGGCTTTCAACTTCAAAATATATCACTGACTGCAATTTCGATTTGGTGGTGTATGCAGGTCTATATGGGTGTACAGTCACTGTACATGTGGTGAGTTAATTTCGACCTGTCTTGTTTGGGCCGAATGATCTATGCCCGACAGTTTTGGGGTGCCAACCCACCAACTCAATTCTGCCACACGTGAGCAAAAAGGAAACACTATAAGCTCAAACAATTATACTGACTCTGAACTGACCAATCAGTTGCTTAACTCCTTTGCCAAGTGCCAAGATGAGATTCACAAACTTCCCAGTTTTCACGTCTTTAATGTGATGTGGTTGGGGATCGAACCCTGGCCTCACGCATCCCGAGCGGATATGCTCTAACAACTAGGCTTATTAACTGGGGTGGTCCCGCTATATATAGGAGACTATCACACAGAGTGCCGGCATTGTTCAATGGGATGTTATATACAATGTAATTATTTGCCTTGTAATGTGCTCATGCTAAATTAGCTAATATATAGCATATTTCTTAGCCCACTCAGCACACTAATTTCACAGCTCATTTAGTATTTAGCCTGACTCCTAGCATGTGCTGGCTCAGCATTAGGGACTATGGACTACAGCATCTGAGCAGTGTGGCTGCTGTGTTTTAGCCAGGAAGATATGCTTTTCTGGTGTTGTGCTTGCATGTATTTAGTCGCTGTAATGACAGTGATTAACTTACCTAGACAACAAGGTGAGGCAGTGCCACAGGCCACGTAGATACAGATGATGATGGTTGCCACGACAATGACAGTCCCCCCACAGGCAATGAGGCCCACGGTCAGCTTGACAGCCAGAGCTGGTAAAGCCACACAGACCGTTAACATTCCACATTTTAATTTACATGTACAAACTATGTACACTGTATACAAATAATCTTATAATTCTTACAAGAAATTCTCTTATTTAAAAGCTTCATTAAGAGAAATCAGCAAATGCTAACTTCAATTTCCACATGTGACTTGGTTCCGTATTAAGTTCAGAAAACATTTAGATGGAATAATATTCATCTGTTTGAAAATATGATAAGTACTCACGTGGTACATGTACTAATTTTGTTATAGCTAGCCTAGTACTCACTCCATGTCCCAAGTGGTTTTTTGAAGATGGGTTTCTTCAATCCAACAAAGGAAACGAGGGCGCTGATGACATTACCAAGCAGGAACAACCCCCAGGCCAGCCCCAGGCCTAGCAGGACATCGTCACAGCAGCCAGAGTCGCAGCCTGCAGCTGGAAATACCCAACCAATGCACTTAGTGGATGGTACAAAATGCAGGTCTCAGCGATGGTATATGGCAAAGTTTGGCCAAATATAACGGGGACACTGATGCGATGTCATGGCAAGGTGGTATGAGCCTACAAATACATTGTTACATGTCTACCGATAATACAAAAATACATGTCAGAGAGGTTACGTAGTATATGTCAATCTGGGAGGCTCTATAGTGTTTGGTTTATTGTAACTGACCTTGGGTAATATTTTGAAAGGTATCATAAAATACTACTACTTCTACTGGAATTTTTAGTTCTTAGTTTTATTTCATTGCATATGTAAGTGTATAATGTACTTGTTTGTTATTTGATCTCTTTTATGTCCATGATGTCAGTCTCTGGACTGCATAGTCAGCAATTAATGCACATGAATGTTTAAATTATTATCTGATACATGTATGATCCGTTAAAGCATTATAATGCTTTAACAGATTTAATAAAAGTTTATGCTTTAAAAGATACCATGTGCAAGCTTGTACTGACCTGTACATTTTATTGTGTAGTGTGTAATGCAATATTGTCGTGTGAATAACTATTATACAGTAGGCAGATAAACACTATACATTTTAAGCTATGAGACAACATGTATGCTAAAGTTGTACATGATTAAAATAAAAAGCGAAATGCACAGCACAGTGAATGGAAAGGAGAGATTCTGCGAGAATGAAGGCAGATAATATTATCTGTGGCCACTGTGTCTATCCAGGCCTGGACATATACAGTCATGTATATGACTACAGTATACCGGTAGTACCAGAAAACCACATCTTCCAAGCATTACTGCTTAGAGTATACAGCATGCTAATTAACTGTACCAAGATCTGTACCTGGCATGGCAGCTGTATATTTTAGGCTGTTGGCTAGAGCACAGGCATTGCTGAATGGGGTATGGTTTTGGTGTGGTTTCAATGTGCTCATGCTAAAACGGTCAGCATTAGTATTTCATAGCCCAATTTTTGGCAACTGGCCAGTGCTAGCATGTTCTGGCCCATAGCAAGAGGTGCTATGCGCTAGAGCATCTCGGCGATGCTATATGTTTTAGCTAGGAAGGTTTCTTGCTTTTTCCAGTACTGTAGTCTATATGTATACTGTATAGAATATTTCAGCAGAGAAAAATAGGTAATATTATTCTAGCCAGTGGCCACTCAGGGCCACAGACAATTTTTTGAAAGCCTGACAGTGTGAAAAGAGCAGACTTCTGATTGCTTGTAGTTCGAACTCTCAGACATGCACAGTCAAAATTTGTGATAATGTATTATCCAAGCCAGAGACTGAGAACCGCATAAAGGGAAGACAGGTGAAACATAAGACAATACATGTACACACACTGGAATACATTATGTTTGTCTGGTGGAAACACTGCTGAAAAGGAACACTGGAATAACGAACACAGAGTCTAGGGCAACAAGATTGTGTGTGAGACTGTGGAGATGGAGAGAACGTGGTAAAGCAAGTCAGCAACTGCATGTTATATTTAGGGATTATGTTAACTGTGGCATTATATACATGTATAAGCCTATACAATGTACAGCCATTCCTTACTGCCATGCCCCTATACAGTACCGCTGTAGCCAGAGTATTGCAGCTAGCCTGGCTAGCATGCTAGCCTAGCTAGCATCCTGCCAGGCTAGCCAGGGCTCTTGCTCTTCAGTTGGCCAGCCAACCACAGCACGTGTCATCTCACCTCAGCAACTGCTGACCAAGCTTGGTTGACAGCTCCTGGCTATAGCTATACATTGTATGTTAAGTGACGATGTGACGTGTCAAAAACTCCTAGAAAGAATTGGTACTAATGGCAGATTACTGAACAACTGTATTACATGTAATATGTGAATGACAGGGCAAAGCAGCAAACAGTGTGGATGGGCGTGCCAGGGTTAGGTATTAAACTGCAATCCACTCTGGTACATGTGATGATAGCAGTTCTCCTTCCTATAAAAGTAACACCATCTACAATATGGCGTACATGTGTGAGAAAAAAATGCTAAAAAATAAAAGTAAAATGGCTAAAATGTTAATCCACTAGCAAATACAACAACAAAAGCAATATTGAGCAAAATGCAACAACAAAATGCGAGCAAGTGCAACAACAACAAAAGTACAACAACAAATTTCAAATCTAATCGTCACCATCCAGCGCCAGCTGAACTGTGGCAATGGTTTCCATGACATCACTGAGAGCAGCGTAGCAGACGTACGTCCCTTCGTGCTGCTGTTCAAAGCTGGCGATTACCAAGGTAGCTGACCCATTACCAACTTCTTCCACAGAGAAATCGCGCATAGCGGTCATCGAGTTATTATCCATTGTATCATTCTCTACCATGTCGCCTTCTTTGATCCAGATAATCTCCGGTTCTGGAGTGCCTTCAGCCCGACACTGTATCTGGACACGGTCTCCTGCCTGGATCGCCTGGGATAGGGTGTCAGTTAGATTGTTCCCGACTACCACACCAGTGACGTCTAGATAAAGGCACACACACAGAAAATGGGTATAATACAGCTGCTGCTTATTTTACTAAAAATAATACATTGTATTTTAATTACGACCAATGTTTTTGCAGGTAGCTATATCCATTGAACTTTAATTTACAAAGGTTCAGTAACATTGATGATACAGAACTTTATTTTTTACCAGCAATTCACATTACAACTGTATAGCAATTCTAAGGTACATTACCAAATTGCTTAATCCACCCAGAGGTTTACTGTTTGTAATGCATATTACCGACGATGTAATCCAACATCCAAAACTGCTCAGATTTGAATTGCAAGAAATATTATTTAAATTTTGAATGTTCTACAGTCTGCCAATTGCGAACAACACAGGACTATAGCATACAGGACTATAGCATACATACTCTGGCTGACCACAACCTTAGCTGTCACCATCCATTTACTGTTTTCCCTAAGATTTACTCCGAGTTATAGCAGATGTAATGTTGAGTCTATAAGATTTACCCCAGTTGTAGTAGACATTCAGTGTATGTCTGTGGCCATCTGCACACACTGAGGCCCTCTCCGCCCTGCAGTCATACCAACCGCTACCGTCTGCAAGCTGTACGACTGGGAAGTCAAGGACACAGCGTCTGTCTGTGCCGCAGTCCATCAGTATCTTCCGGCTCACAGTGTGCTGCCAGTACAGCCTGTTTATGATGGCCCCCGACTGCACAGAGCAGGAGAGACTGTACGGGGAGCCGAGCTCGACGGTGTGACTCCTGTCATCGTCAGCCACCAGCAGGGAACAGACTTGGGGTGCGGAGACATTTAGCTGTTAGCTAAAAACTTAACTTAGCGTTGCATGGGTCTACTGCATTGGCCCATCCAGAAATTAACTGTTAATTACAGACAAAACATAACTTCCAACTGCGGTTCCTAGTAACAAATTCTAACATGCCCAAATAAATTCCAACAGATACTTGATACATTTATTGCATGCATTAGTACATGTACCTTGAACCATTATGTTAGTGATAGCACAGCTTACATGTCAGTATATGCCAGGACATATAATCATATTGTTCACAATACAAAACGCATACATACTGTGCAACATCTTAATACATTTATTCTCAACCATAAAACTTGAAAAAGGAAAACAGGGTAACGAACATGCACACACACAAAAAAATAAAATAAAAGGAGAAAGAAATATCTTCTGGTGATAGTCGTGAAGACTTTGAACAACAGATAACTGAAAGTTTATAAACTATTTTTAAATACTCCATTGTCTTCAACCATGGAATAAATATGAGGCCACTTATAGGTGATGATTGTCATCATAATCACATCCTACAATGAGACGACAGTGTGAAGAAAATGTAAATTATAAAGAGTCACATATAGCATCATAAAAATACGGCATTATAAGTAACATCATAGTGTATCATAGTGAAAGAGATCTGAAATAAAACTTTTGTAAAAATTTGTAGGAAAAAAATACCTAACCAAAATGTAAAAGTAATTTAAAAAAAAATAATATCTCAAGACTACCCGGTATTACTAATGACTGAAAATGCTGAACTTCTAGGTGATTCTGCTCTATTATTTTGTATCTGAGGAAAGAAATATTTTGATATTTGGGTGAGAGATCAAAGTAAAAACCATACAGAAAAAAATAATAAAGGCTCTCTGGTATACGCAACAGAACCAAAGGTAATAAAGAAATGCAATTATAAATGCAATTATACCTGCAAGAGAAATGAATTTGAGAAATCATAAATGAAATACAGAAGCAATACATAAAAGATATGGTGAGCAATGACTGATGTACATGGACAACAGATCATATGGAAACTGAAATAAAGTATTCCAGAGTTATCATTTACATAAAACCAAGAGGCCACTTTGGTACCAAGTGTTTTCCATCTGGCTAAAATTTTGCATAAAATTGTTTGGCTGAAATTGTATTTTCTGCGAATCTTATAAATTTGCCGTAACTTGACTGTAATTTAAGAAGCTAAATAAATATGACCACTTTCAAATGTTTGTCCAATGCAATTTCATACTTTTTTCAAAACTGAAAGTAAAAGCTGTGAAAATTTCGTGTGAAAAAAAAATAAGATGCAGAAACTGAAGCAAAAAAAGTGTGTCTATAAGTGATGAAGACCCATCAATAGGAAGAAACAAATAAATTAGGTAATTGTAATAACATCAGTTGGTGACAGTGTGACATGAGGGGCCTACAGTGACATTTACAGTGACACAGCCTGACTCACTTTCACAGTGTGTCCCACCCCAGCCACGAGGACAGCGGCAGCTGTAACTGTCACAGTCACAGTTTTGTTCACGACATATCCCACCATTCTCACATGGCAGACTACCACAGGCGCACCTGGCTGAATCTAAGGATGGGTCGTTCAGGTGATTAAATAAATACGTAATTTACTACGTGTACACATAATGCTGTAATGTATTTGGTTAAAACCAAATTTAGTAACTACCATTCATGAATAACCATGAAAATAATGTTCAGAGTTTGAACTACATTAGGGGTTCGAATTATTAGAATAATTATGGTAAAATGAATTGCATAAATTAAGTTTAGTCAACAGTTAAATTTTTGAGAGTCTGTCTTAGTTTTACACCATGTACAGCATTTATGCAAACTGAAATTGTAAACTTAACAAACCACTACTGGGAATTTATAAGTAAGGTGCAATTAATACTACAAAATATCATACATTACATGTATCTTGCTAAGTAGAATATGCGTGTCCTGAATTGATCCTCTGAAAAAGGGCCAGAAATGATTAGCAGTGAGTTGACAGTTGATGGAGAACTTACAGATGTCACAGGAATCGCCACTGTAGCCATCGGCGCAGTCACAGTAACACGTGTCCCCAATGTCCACACAGGTACCACAGCGACACAAGCACTCAGGCGGGTTCCTGAGACATGGCTTGACTGCGAGAGTGGAGACACGGTTAGTAGACATGCATTATAAACATGATTGGGTCTGAAGCTTATACATGCATGTACCACCGGAAGAAGACACTGTGGACTGCTAGATGGATGGATGAATCACTGTATAGTCGGCTTTCAACCACTCATGGTCATATCACTGATTGCAAGTTGGATTCGGTGGTGTATGCAGGTGTACAGTGGAAATCGCGCTAAAGGTCACCAGCCGGTCGCGCCTGGCTCAATAACTAGCGCACATGACAAAAAGCCTGACGCACTTATGTGAGCCAACACCCTTTTTTGGGCGCGCTAATATTTTGGGATAGTGCGTTAAAGTGCGCAAGAGAAATAATCGAGCGCACTACAACGCACTTACCTCATTTCTCTAGCGCACCTGCTGACCATAGTTCACTGATGCGCCAGCCTTGAGCGCTAGACTAGTGCGCTAGTAGCTGGGTTTTATTTTGCGAAAACAAACTGTTCTGCAGGTCAGCTCTGTCTAAAAGCAGAAGACATTAGACGAGAAGAGAGAGAGAGAGAGAGAGAGAGAGAGAGAGAGAGAGAGAGAGAGAGAAGGAATCTTTGCGCTAAATAGATGTAAGGCCTCATTTATATTGTATGCAATAAAAGACACTACGTAGAAT
>JAAUYG010090570.1_pt1 | contig 12035 bp, 12 predicted proteins | sample 7278091 | NCBI WGS metagenome assembly JAAUYG01 (sample SAMN14350201, study PRJNA611818) | marine sediment metagenome | isolation source: surface marine sediment (0.6m) | place: French Polynesia: Moorea | collected 2018-08 | reverse complement strand
TAAAGACCACCCTAGGGAGCAACAAAATGTGGTCCTTATACACAGGTGGTCTTTATATACAGATTCAACAGCATGGAAAGTATACACCTGGGGACCTGTAAAATGTCTTTATAAGCAGGTGGTCATTATATACAGGTGGTCTTTAGAGCAGATTTGACTGTATAAGAAATGGTGGTGCTTGTAATTCAATGCAGCTCCTGTTTTCTGATTTCTTCGATATTTCAGTGTATCAGGAAGCTCTGGCTCAGTGTAAGACTGAGGAGGACAAAGCCCACATCTGGACTGCTCTGGGTATGGTAGCCTATCAAGCCCAGGACATTGACGGTGGTAAAACTGCCTTGTTCAACTGGTAAGTGTACTAGGAACACAAGGCTCTAACGACTTTCAGATTGGTAGCTTTTTGTGTGACAGGGCATTAATTCTGGCATTGGTAATCTTGTAACGATCTTTTATGGGAGTATTTATTGTCAGATTAGTTTTTCTTTTAATACAATGTAATATCTGAACTTTCATTTGTTTATGCATGGTTATATAAATTATTATGTTTGTATGGATATTTTGTCTTTTGTAGAGTTTTCTCTCATTAGCACTTTCAAAATGTTTAGTGATCTAGATTTTCCAAGGTAAAAATTAAAGTTGGGGTTCATTTTCTGAGTTCTGCCATGTAATCGTGTATAAGTTTGCACTCATATATATATAATTGCTTTTCATTTACCAGCTCCCAGAGTAGTTTGCCCTCATTACCAGGAATGAAAGCTCTTCTCGCCCTGGGACTTCTTCAGGGAGACGTCACCTTGGCAACGGCCGTGTTACAAGAAATTGAGAAGCTTGAGGAGAGAGACGATATAACTGACAATGATAGAGTTTATCTTACAGCACTGATGCTTGCTGTTCAGGTAATAGAAATACATTTACCTGGTTATATCTGTCATGGTATATTGAATGAAACACAACGTGAGATGTTTCATGGGAAATACAAAATTTGCCATGGCAGTACAGTGAAACCTGTAAATAAAGACCACTAGGGAACAACAAAATATGGTCCTTAACTCAGGTGGTCTTTATATACAGGTTCAGTAACATGAATTGGTATATATACTGGTTCACGTGCCTGCAAAATTTGCCTGTACTTGCCATAGGAGCAATCATGCAGTATGTAGTTATATTGCATGCTGACCTTTTCATATTGAACAATGACCCCAGCCTAAGGCTACTTTTTTATCCAATGGAAAATCTATTGGCTCATCTAAGCTTATGTACTTCTATTGTTTGTTTTCCCAGCAAGGCAAGGCTGACTGGCATTGCTATACCCTAGAACCATAAAAAGAAAAAAAATATATGGAGCAATGCTGTGTCAAAATGGTCTTTTCTTGTCCAAAATACATTACTTAATATCAAGTGATATGTCTTTAAAATGAAAGCAGCAGGTAAATTATCACTTGCTTACCTAGATATCTTTGTACAGACTCACCACTGTTGGCCAGACACCCAGTGGTATGTGTTAGCATGTGTGATAACGCTAAAAAATTACCCCTCTGGCTCATGATCTGCAACATGTGGTCTTTATTTAGCAGGTGGCCTTCATATACAGGTGGCCTTTAGAGGAGGTTCAATGCTATTACATCCTGAGCTATTGAACATAACAGATTTTGTATTAAATGTTGCCGGTAGATTTAATTTTAATAAATGAAAACAGGACATAATGCTGTTACTAATGTTCCATGTGATTATTGGTGCAACAAGATGAAAATTGACAGGAGTTCCATCTATTAGACATTTTTTTTATAAAAGCTACATAGTTTCAACAAAACCTGGAATGAGAACCACTGTACTCTTAATTCTGGGGTGATCTTATTTCTTGGGTGTTCCACCGTACAAGAACCTGTAGAGTAAACCTGCCTGTATATGAAAAAAACAAAGAACATATATTTTTTCCAATACATTGTAGTCTAATTGCAGATCTATGCATAACTGCCAAAATCTTGGGGTTGAGTAAATATGTTTGCTTTCACACCTTTGTTTAAATGTTTTTGGTTAACTTGTTTGCTTTAAATTAACAAACCTGTTTATCTTACAGGGAGAACCTTCAGAAGGTCAAAACCTGTTGATGAAGCTGTTGGAAGAACATCCCGAAAATACAAAATTGCAAGTTATTTGGGAAAAGTTTGTCACTGCCCACTGCCAGGATGATGTTGCTATGGTGACAGAGAGAGATACCAAAACACCACCAGTTCAGGTAAATTTATTAGCCCATTTCCTCCTTCATCGAAATGCTTTCATGGATGAATAACCATAGATCATACATGTAATTAAAATGATAAAAGATATTTTTTAAATTACCCAAACACATTTTAAAGATTCCAAGGCATGGGTATTCAAAATCCAAGGAAGTATACGAATGAGAAATTTTTAATATGCTGGTCTGGTAATGTAATAATTTGCCATAGTTATTGGAATATCAGTGAAATGTACTTTGTGTCTTAAAGTTCATTCATTTAGTAGTATCTGGGTATAAACATAGCGCTATATAATATAGGTGAATATTCTTTTGCCAGTTGGTATTGTTGTGATGTTGCTACATGATGTTTTTGCTGTGTTTTGATATTCAGGGCTCACAGATGATACGTGGGCTTGCTGGGTTGGCTGCTGGTCAGCATTCTCGTAGGAATCCCCAGTATAATTCATTTAGTGCACTTAAGAAGGCAGTGCACCTTCAACCAGGTACGTATAGAGTACTTATGACCCCTTTTGATGTGTGCCAGGAAACAGAAATATTTGTAACCAGCTTCTCAAACCCTAAGGTGTCAACACTTGCTGTGAAAGAGATCTATTTCTGGTTGTTCAGGGATTGTGTATGTGATTCTAGAGTTATAGAAATGATTTGGTTTCAGACAAGCTGGAATGTTGGCTGAGTCTGCTGGCAGGGCTGTATGCCGAGCAGGTTGTACGTACTGGTAACATTGAAGGACAAGGAAGCACCTTACAGGGAGTGACGCTGAGTTTAACAGCACACCTCATGTCAAAAGGTGGAGTAATCAGCAATGCAGAGTAGTGCATAACTGCCTATACAAAATGTACTAATGTATGCATAGTAACTGGAATTTTACTGCATGCTGGAAAAAAATGTGTGGTGTCACAATCTGGGTGTAGTTGGTCTGCATGTACACTGTACTTGTAATCAAGCTGAATTCAATAATATGTTCTTATCAGAATGTTTTGCAGTATATTTGTTATGTATGTGTGAACACTGACAATGGCCTTTGTTTCACAGCTCATGGCTGAGAAAAAAAAAAACTTTTCAAAATTAACAAAATGCTTAGCATCGTCCTCTAAGGGATGTACTTAAATCATTTAGTCAGAAAAGAAACAGTATGTATGTACATGTATTGATATAATGCCACATTCATGAGGAATTTTAGCAGATTTTTTTTCTCAGCAGATAATAACCAGTGAAGCATGTAAATAACAGAAAATAAACGCCACTTCTGCAATTTAGGACTTATTCCAACCTTTTACGTAAGCTCTGGAATCCATCAAGATGTATTTTCACCAGATATGGTTCTTGTTTCTTATTTCCCGCTGCCCTTCCTCCTCAGTGGAGTCACTGATGTCACAAGGTGATGGTAGCCACACCCGTCTCCAGTCTCTGCATGTGTGGTGTGTCAAACAGTACATCATCAGTCTGATTTCTGCTGGCAGGCTGGACCAGGCTCAGCAGTTTCTACAACAGGTACTGTTGGAATCAGCCTGCCTTTTATCATTTCTTGCACTTATGTATGCATAGTTAATACACTAACTGAAGCTACAGCTTTAAGATCTAGTTAGTTTCGAGTTTTTCATCAGTGTTCACAAGTGTATTGTTAATAATACAGAAATGTTGGTATGGTTATCTTAGTACATACAGCAAATTAACAGAAAAACATTTTATAGTACATGTGTTACCTTATTACCAGTATAGCATATATATCACTTATGTCAGCAGCATATCACATAGCGTATTATGTACTATTTTCATCTTGCAATTTTTAAAAGCATTTAGTTAACAATATGAACATAAAATATTTGTTACGTTTATTCCCAGGCTGCGTGGCTGTATGATACTGATCCTGGGTTACAGGGGCTCCAGGCTGTCTTCAGTCAGAACTTCAATGCTCTCAAAACTTTGGCTGCATCAGATTCCTTAGGACTGTATCAACAGGTTATAATACTGACTACTTCAGGTTTATTCTTGCATTAAAATATACCACTGACAAAAATTTGAGGAACATGTGCTGCAGGGTATAAGAATTGTTCAGTTAAATATAACTGTACATTTTTACCGGTAGGTCAATTAGTACCCTACTAGCAGAGCTCATGAAATCAAAGCTTCTCTGTCATCCGTTGCCTGTCCATGGCATTGACTTTCTCTAAACTTAGAGTAGAGTTAGGACATGTTGCTATTGACCACTAGTAGTAACTCTGATAGGAATCAAGCTGCGCCATCAGTTTTGCGCTTGAGTGACCTTGAAAGGTTAAGTTCAAGGTCACTCATATTTCAGATACTTATATCTCAGAGAGGAGTAGAATTTACCACATTGAACATTAATAGGAAGTCATATTTTGGGATTCCCAGCCGCACCATCAGATTTGTGCTTGAGTTCAAGGACACTCATATATTGAACTCTTATATCTCAGAAAAGAGAAGGGAGTCCAGGCACATAATATAAGATGAGAGTACATGGCTAGAAAAGATGGCCATAAAGTGATTAGAAAACAGACTGACCAGGATCTAAGCAACTAAATATAGAATAGTAGATCCAGAAAGCATAATGTTAGATAAAGGACATGTTAAGATAAGTCATGTTTGCCCTATGATGCCACCCCAAAACCATATACAAACCATGTACACTTAGAAGTAACTATACATATCCCTATATCTGCCTACATGTTGTTTCGGAGAAACTTATTAACTTGAAACCCATCAAAAGTCATTGTCAGGATATTCATGCAGCGTTTGGAATTTATGTGCACTTCAGAACCCATTGCTCCAATCTACTGCTCATAGACAAAATCACCGAAACAAAATTTGTCATAAAAACGATTTGGTCTTACATGTGATATCATAGTTAATATAATTTACTATATTCAGTGTATGTCTTTCTTATAACCTTGTAATATAAAAGCACTTCCAAAGGCTGTATGCTCCAGTACTGTTTAATACTAGGTGATCATCAAGGCCCATGCACTTCTTGTGTGTTTTTGTCATCTGCTCAGATTATTCAGCAACTCTGTCTAGACATATTCATTGTTTTCAGTCGTAATATAAATCTTGTGCCACATATTTTGTTCTCTTAGGTACTACCAAAGAAATCTTGATGTTATTTTACATAAATATTGCAGTCAAATATTACAAATATTAATGTCAATGGGTTTTCAGCTGCTGTTAAGGCTTTATGCCTTCCATGGACTTCACAAAGAGTTGGAGAAATCTTACAAAGCATGGATTACTCAGGCCAGGCAAGTTCACAACCAGATCCAATAGGGAACAGCAAAACCTGTCTTGAAAGCCCCCCCCCCCCCCCCCTCACCACCACCACCATCAAATCGGCCATACAAATTTGGTCTTTCAAGACAGGTGGTCTCTGGCAACAGGCCAGTTATATTTAAAATGTACATCTTCTGCCAGAAGTGTGACCAGTGACCTCCCACAGCAGTCTGCCTGGTCCTTCAAGACAAGTTTTACTGTAAAAACATATTGTATGTTTAATTTCATCTAGCAGAAACAAAAGTATGAATTTTACCAAATGTCAGCAATTTAGTGATTCTTTTGCACACCATTCATTTGTTCCCTTTCGACAAAAGTGAATTTCAAAAGTTTGTTTCATCTTGCAGTTCCAAGTCGGAAGAAGTCCTGGCTTTAGTGAAGTTTTCACACCATGCATACACCAAAATACTGGTAGGTCTTCCTTTCTGCTGTTTTGACTATTTATATATGTCATTGGTATAATATAGGAGATTTTACACGGGGATGACATTTATGTCCAATGTTTGAGAGTCGGTTGAAATTTAAGCTATTTCAAGTTATTGAGTACCGCATAATAAGGACTCACAAACTGTGTAACGCATAATCCGTTTTTGTATAATAGGTTTTTAGAATACATGTACCTTAAAATATATAGCTTTGAGTTGCATCCTACTCCCAGCTATCCTGAAATATCCATAATTTTGTCAGATATACACATGCTTGTGTGCAATTACCAATTACGGTCATGTATCAACTAATTATTTCTGCTAGGCGGGAGATCCAGATGGTACCTGGCGTGCTGTATTCCTGGATAATGCTGCCCAGGTTCTGAGACTGGATTCCTCTTGTCATGTTGTCAGTCTGATGCAGGGAAATCTGGCTGTACAGGACAAAAACCACAAGTAAGGGTCATGGTAGAAGTTTGTGCTTACATTTTTGCTATAGGGGCATGACATATAAGTAATGTCTGAGAATGTGTCTGTTGCTAAACTAGTAAATCTATACTGGGTACTCTAGATAGAAATATAGCATTAGCTACTACTCTGTATTGGACAGAATACTCTATAGATATCATTAGCTACTGATCTATATTGAGTAGAATACTCTACATAGCAATATAAAAAAATATGAATTTTTTATATAGCGCTTTATCCTTAAACAGGCTCAATCAATGTACAAGAGCTCAATCTGTGTTGCCAGATTATCATACTTCCCCATGGGCTTTAGGTACCAAAGACTAAGCGTATGGCAGGACTCTTAACCTCTGACCCCCGATGTCATGGTTGAGAGTCCAATGCCTTAGCGCCACTTCCATTAGCTACTAGCAGGGTTTATTAAAGTTTGTAAATGTTCAGAAATATACATGTAAAAAGTACACCTATGAATATGAATATACAGAGTTTTTGAGGTGTTATGGAAAGCCATTCTCATCACTGTTCCATTTTCTATATTAGGCTGATGAAGAAATACTTCCAGTCTGTTTTGAAGCATCAAAGCCAGGGTTCCCTTCCCCTTTCTTCATATTGTGCCAGGCGACATGTGGCAACCATCTTGAAGCCAGTTTTAGCTGCCAGTGAAGAGAAAAAAGAGGAGCATGAAGAGGCATGGCAGGTACTGACTAAAAAGTAACCAATGTATGCTTCTAGCTTGGACGTTTAAATTATAAAATGATGTTAAATGAGGAATGAGGATATGTTTTATTTTCTAACTTGTAGTCCTCTGGTTAGAGCGACCAGATCTGGAAAGAACCGGGGAAAATGCACTAACTGGTGAATATAATTGTGTGAACATTGACCGCAGTGGTGGAATTATTTTATTTTCATATAGAATGTTTCATTAGGAAAATAATGACGACGTAAAATTTATACCCCTAATGGCCTGCTGTAAAGTGACTGTGTAAATTCTCCCATTTGTTATATGATGTATACACCCTGCATAATACTTGATTTTGGCTTCTTTACTACTATTACAGGTTGAACTAATTACTAGTTATTTGCTGCTGTGTCTAACTGTTGACTATTTCTTTGCAGGCGCTTCTGAATGGAGCATTAGATGATGGGGATGAAGACTTCTTAAATACATATGCATCCTAGAATGCAAGTTGTTCCTTTCTGCGACAGTCAGAGCTATCCTGACTTGAACATACAATTATTATATGGTACAGTTATTATATTAAAAATATTAAATATATTTACTTTATTCAAATGTTGATGAAATCATTACTACAAATGTACTTAAAATATTGCAGCATGGTTGGTAGAAGGAACTTTTTTATTCCTGTGATATTTAAAATATTTCACATGCTGCAAAACGAGAATAATGTTTTAGGTACATTTTAACACAAAATGGTGTATTTGTGACAATAAAATGTAAATGAACACACTTCTGCCTATTTTAATTGTTTCTTTATAGATTAGTAGAATCTAGTGTATGTATGTTTGCATTTAGATGTTCAGTCATATGATCTTTCGTGTAGCCCTTGTAATTAAATATACTGCACAGCTGCAGAGGTCTAGAGCTGTTTCTTTTATTTGTCCCCAAGGGATACATTGTAATATTTTGTATGAGTCCCAAAGATCTCTGGATAAGCACATTACCTATAAAAGACACTCCAAAGAGTTCCCCCTCCCCAAGCGGGTGCTTGAAAACATGCCCAGGTCAAAAAAGCATTTCTACATGGTTCATCTCATATGTAACACATCGCACATCACATAAAATTTTATCATTATTTTCTAATGTCGAATCATTGGGCTTTTTCTAAAAAAAGTTCATTGTAATGGTGGCAGCTGGTGATTCAAGAGATATTTTGAACAAGTTCTCAAAGATGCCCATATATGGCAGGCAAATTTCTCTGCCTGGACAAGCTGTGCACAAGCAAGACTTACTTTACTCTGTACAGCTCTGCAATGATGCATGTATCTTCCGTAGAAGCGTAACAAAACAGGTGACATTGAGTACTTCTCAGGTCACCATATTACTTTTAAAATGTATATTCCTCACGTAAGTCTGTATCAAACCATAATACTTACACCCTTGGCCACCAGCAATGGACAACTAGCCATTCCCTTGTGAAATGATCTAATCCCTTGTCGTGATCCCCCTGAACAGACCTAAAGTGGGTGGCCAATGACAGAAAACTGAAGTAAAACTGCATGGCACACCTTAGCTCCCGTAGTCTGGCCAGGACCCCACTGAGAAATGGGCAGGCACAGCCAAGCATAGCTTGGTGCCCAGACAATAATAGGCATTGTTCAGAAACAAATTTTGTTGCCCACAATGCAGACGTATTTGGTCTTAAGTGGACAGCTCTAAAGCTGTTTCTTCTTGGTGTTTACTGGCCTTAGAATTCTTCCTTGCTTGGATTTTCTTGTGTACTTTTCTGTGGCCCAACTGGGATTCTGCGGGGAAATATTTTGCTGCTTACATGTAGTAAGTCCCTGTCCTGTGTTTGTCACCTAAGTGAAATTTAAATTTAAAACTCATCACAGCAGCGATGGCCCTGACAGACTTGTTTGGTCTGGCCATTGCCATGTTTGCATCCTCCAGTGCCAACAGTCTGGAGGAAAGCCTGGCAAATGTCACCCTCTCAGGCTTTTCATGGAGAAACTGACCAGACTTCATCTGCTTCCTGGTTTCACCGCTGCTCTGATCCCGGGTGTAAGAGATCACTCCTGGAGCAAACCCTAAGTCCCCTATCCCTGGTGTTTCACGTGATTTCAAACTTCCCATGATATAAACACATGTGGCCCTTGCTTAACTTCGGATACTAATGCCCAACAGTGTCGAGCTCTCAGCTTGTGCCTTTGGAACATGGAGCCCAGGTCTGTACCGTTCCCAGTTCTTTCAGTAGATGTAGGGCTCACTAGACTGGTGCTCTATTTGAGCTCCATTGACCAGGCATGTAAGAGGCTGACCAACTATAATTCAGCCTACCTGCATCACTCACCCTCGTGTCTCCCTCCATCTACTCTCCCCTCCTTAATTCCACGATGGTACACTGTTTCATCATCTTCCTTGCCCTTTTCATCTTCTCATTGTGGTGTGTTTCCTCAGCTGTGTTTGACGTCCTGGGAAACGTCCCCGCATACTCCTGCATGGGCTGGGTCAGTTTTGCGAGTCGACTGGTCGACAGGTACCTTGGGCCTTGACTTTGTTGTGAGTCAAAGAGATTCTGTTCAGCCCCAGCAGCCTCCTGTCTCGACATCCCATGAGGCTGCCAAGAAATCTCCACTGAATCCACACTTGACTTTGTTGGGTGACCAGGAGACATTCAAGGGGTGTGGTCTTGTTTTGCCTGATCAAACGGACTTGCACCGTGCCTTTCCTCCCTCCAAGTCTGAACTTTGACAGCTCTCGCTCATCAGGAAGGGGTACTCACTCAGTCACTGTGCAGGACATTGATGTGGAAGAGTCATCTACATCAGATCTCCAGGTTATCTCTGAAACCACTAATGGCCTGTCCGCTGCAGCTGATCATATCTTGGAAGACCAGACTCAGATTGGGACTGAGACTCACTCAGTCAGCTCCATCGACTACCTCGACCGTTTTTCCTGGTCCCCCCCCCCCATATATGGGTTCATTGGTGCAGAGCCCCTCCTCTCCTGCTGCACCCTAGTTTGGCAGAATGAGACCCAGCATCCCTGGTGAAGCCAAAGGATGAAGCTGGAGTCTCACTTTGAGCAAACCATGAGAGTGGCTCTCAAGGTTTGCTCCCACCCAACCTTTCCAGCCTGCCAGTCTTTCCAACACATAGGGACAATCTCTTTAGAGTGGTTGTCTTACCCCGTTTTTGGTCAGTAATATCAAGCAGGAAATTGAAGTCTCACACTCCACCCTTTGAGGCATGTTTTCTGAGGCTGGGGGGCGTTGAGTCTGTCGACCTCTGTGCGTATTTTGTTCCTTCGATTTCTACAGACCTCCAGTCATACAATCATATATTAAGTATCGCCATGGAGGGTCTAGGTAAATCAGCTAGACCCCTTAGCTTGGGATGTACCTAAACCCTGATACTTTTGAAAGACTGGGCAAGAGGATAAGATTCAGTCAGGGTCAAGGGCCATAAAAATTGAATGTTGACTAGGAAATCCTACAGGGGTTGATGAAGGCTTTTCATGAGCTCTAAACTTCATTGAAGGTCATGGTTCTTTAGAAGTAATAGTGGAACTGTACTTGGTGTTTAGGTCGCCTAAGGTGGAGGAGGAAATAATCAAGCAGGTGGGTAACATCCTCCCCTTTGCCGCTAATCCTGTCCTCTGGATGGTCTTGGCGACATCCTACAAGGCCTCAATGGCTTTGTGGTATCTTGGGTGTCACTTGACAGTGTGGATCTCCTACTATTTCAATAAGTGTCATGATGACCCCCATCTTTTGTGCAGTTTGTTGTGAATGGTACTGTACAATTCGTGAGTCTAGCCAGACCTCACCTCAGGCTTCATCATACGTGGCGGCTGCGGCTCAATGTTACATGGTCCTGGATATGTCCAGATTTTGAAAGTGCTGCCCCCTCTGGGCCACACTCCTATCTACCCCCTTCATAGGCTCCTCGCTCTTTACAGGAAAGTTTCAGTCATCAGACCAGGAGGATATGCATAGCCCGGAGCAATTGAGCCTTGTTAGATGCGTTGTGTCTGCTGGCTCAAAGGCTGTCCAGGGGTGTTCTGTCTGTCTGGCCCTTGTAGCCTGCACTGTCGAAAATGAAGGGCTCCTCTCCCTCCACCTATCCCCCCCCCCCTCCCCAATCCTCATGATCAGTGGGCGCAACACATACCTGCATGTTTCGAAGTTCTGCATGGAGACCCAGCTGTCTTCTATCCTACAGGGTCTTCACAAGGGTTAGTGGATTGAGTCACTGGATCTCAAGGTTACCTATATCTGCTTATCTGCATCTGCTGATGTACCCCTCTCATTGCTGGTACCCTCAGTTTGCCCTCAGGAATGCGGCAGTGGAACTCATTGTTTACCAATGGAAGTTTCTCCCCTTTGGCCTATAGCCATTGCCCCCAAGTTCTTTACCAAGATCCCTGCTCTTGTAGTTGCTCATCTGCATTCGCAGGGATGTCTCATGTTGTTTGAGTAATTATTTGCATCTAGCAATGAATGGACATTATTGTTCAACTGCAATTCCACTATAAATAGGCGAGGAGCATACCAAGTTTGGAATAATGTAAATGACTATTTTTCTTGCCAAACATTTTACCCTTTCTGCCTACCTGATTAATATATCGTAATTTGACTTTCAAGTAACTCACACTTGAGTTTAAAAGAAAAAAGCAAAAAAGCAAATTAACTTAAGCGCGGTAATGATCAAAGAAATTAAGCATGAAATTACATACCCACTCTACAAACTGGTCAATAAATCGCTTGAGTTAGGTGTAGTTCCCGATGAAATGAAGGTTGCGAAAATATCTCCAATATATAAATCTAAGGAACGGTTCCTTGTAAGTAATTACCGTCCGATTTCAATTCTACCAGTCCTTCGAGGCCTGCCTTTAGAGTGGTTTAAAAATTATTTAACGAATAGAAAGCAATTTG
>JAAUYG010076506.1_pt1 | contig 12037 bp, 3 predicted proteins | sample 7278091 | NCBI WGS metagenome assembly JAAUYG01 (sample SAMN14350201, study PRJNA611818) | marine sediment metagenome | isolation source: surface marine sediment (0.6m) | place: French Polynesia: Moorea | collected 2018-08 | reverse complement strand
GAATTTGCCGCTGTTGAATTAGAAGATGCAGGAGTCATAGTCGATCCTATAAAAGTTCCCCTAGAAAATTTTGCCGAAGATGAAACTGAAGTACTAATTGCCAAAGCGCAAAATCTCGCTGATGCTTACGAGCAATATTTACAAAATATCGCCCAATCAGCCGATGAGAATAGCGGTATTACCGCCCAGTTGATAGCTCGTGATTTTTCCAGTTTAGATAAACAAGGTCAAGCTGCTTATTTAAAAAAAATTCGCACCAATTTTAATAAAAAAGCCCAAGCTTATCGCAATGCCATTAATCAAGGGCAATTAGAAGTAGCCGCTTCTAGTGGAGAAAGCTTATTGATTCTCTCCAAGACGATCAAAAAACTCTATGCAGAAGTAGCCGACTTTGAAAATTTAGACCCCAAAGTAAAAACCGATTTTGGCAACTACACTCGCTACGCTTCTAGTGTCGAATCAGAAATAATTACAGGTTCAAATGCCAACGGGAGAATCGAGCAAGGACTGCCTGAAATTGCCGCCGATGAATTTATCGCTTTTGAACAGGATGGTTCGGATGTTGCCGAAGGGTTTATTTTTGGAATTTTAGATCGTTTGGCAGCGGCAACCGATGCGGGAGAAGAATTAATTGAGGCTACAGAACAAGGGATTAGAAATGCGGGGGAAATTCAATCACCTTCAAAACTAGCTAAAAGGTTAGGGCGTTGGTTTGTCAAAGGTTTTCGCTTGGGGCTAAGGGGCGAGAATTTAAAACAGCAAGGTCAAGAAATAGTAGAAGAGGTCGCCGCAGGGGTAAATACAGAAGATAGTCTAAGCCCAGATAGTCTAGAACAGCGGGGTAGAGAAGTAGTAGAACAAATAGCCGAGGGTATGGGGGCAAATGATTTAGAAGCGCGGGGCAGGGAAGTAGTAGGAGAAGCTGCCCAAGGAATACAGCAAGAATTAGCTTCAGCTTTTGAACCCAATAATATCGCTTCTTTGATTGATACTGGGGGGGCGGGGTTAATTAAAAAGCTCGGTTCTTTATTGTTTGATGCCAGTCAAAATGAAGGCTTCGATGGCACAATTAACAATATTGGGCTTCTAGCGGGGAAAGTAGTTAGGCTAGTCCTCACGTTTAAACTCTTAAAAGTCGCCCTCGATGCCATGGGCTTGGGTAAATTGATCGCAGGTTTTCGCAACTTACCCGAAGAAGCTATTAATGCGGCGATCGCCGTTGAGGCTTTAGATAAGCGCATCGTCGATATGTCGGGCAGTGCCAGGGCGGGGGCGAAAAACTTAGAGTTCATCACCAAGGAAGCTGCCAGGTTAAATCGCAACCTGACCGATGCTAAAGAAAATTTCACCCAGATCTTACGGGCGACTAGGGACACCTCCTTAGAAGGGTTTCAGACAGAAAATATCTACACCGCTTTTGCCGCTACTGCCAAGAGCAATGCCCTGTCCCAAGCCGACGAACAGCAATTATTCCGCTCCGTGCGCTCGATGATCGGTAAGGGAATTTTATCTCAAGAAGAAGTCAGACAGGAGATTGGGGAACGCCTGGGAGATTTCGAGCAAAGCTTGGCTGAAGCTTACGGCGTATCGCGCCCCCAATTGAACAAGATGATCGAGAATCGGGAGATTAGAGCCACAGAAGCCCTACCCAAGGTGGCGGCAGTCTTAAGAGCGAAAAATGATATCAGTGGGGAACTAGATACAGGGGCAGCAGCAGCCCAGCGGGTGGATAATTCCATTCAACGTTTCCGCGAGAGCGTGGGCAATGCACTACTGCCCTTACAAAAGTTTGGCAATAATTTCCTGGCTGGCTTTTTTGCTAAACTCGCCGCCCTAGTAGATCGCCTCAAACCATTGGTAAACGGCTTTTTTATCGCTTTATTTGCCAATCTCCTGCGGTTACAAATTTTAGGTCAGTCGGTGCAAAAATTATTGCTGGGGCTAATTAAGCTACTGTGGACGATGAAAGGAGCGATGGCAATATTTGCCGCAGAAGTAGCCCTCCTTGCTGCTGCCTGGGCGGCTTGGGAGAACGTACTTAAAATATTTACCAGCCGCTATTTCCCCGAAATAAATAAAGACATCGCCGAGATAACGCGGGGGCTAAAAGCCTATCGTCTGGCGATAGAGGAGGCAAAAGGGGCGACTGAAGAGCTGGGAAATACCAGATTACAGTTAGCCGAAGGCTTTAAACTCCCCGATAACCAGTTGGGCGATTTATTAGCTCAAGGCTTGGGCAGCGATTATCTAAATCTAGATACTGTAGTTAGGCAGCCAATTGATAAAGTAATTGGCAACAAATACGCCCAACAGGGGGTAAAAACGCTGGTAAACTTACTGCCTGGGGGCGGCGTTTTAAGCTCATTCATCCCCCAAAAATTTACTACCCGCAGGGAACAAAAGGAACAGCAGTTAAAAATTGGCAACAGCCGCTTAGCCTTTAAAGGCAATCAATTGTTAGGCGAGTCTACAGAAGCATTTGCCGCCACCCAGGAGATTAAGAAATACGACGCTCAAATAGCCGAGATTCAATCGGCAAGATTAAAATTACTACCTGGAGATGCGGAGGGATTAAAAGCATCCCTAGCCAAAGAACAGGAAATAAATCAGGAGCGGGATAAACAACTGAGAATTCTCAGTAACTATCAGCAGACCTTACAAACCTCAATCAACGTCTACAAATCCCGCTTGGAAGATATCGAGCAAAGATTTTTAAGGGGAGAAATCGACCAAGACACTTACACCCGAGAGCGCGATAACCTACAGGGATTGTTGGGAGACACAGAAGAAACCCTCAAAAAAGTTAACCAAGAACTATCGTCAGTAGCCACTCGCCTAAGCGAATTTCAACGGCGACTGCGAAACAGTAACGAACGCGTAGAGGGATTCTTGGCTCAAGCGGATCGAGAACTTCAACAACAGCGAGCGGGGATTATTGAAGAGGGCATCGCTGAAGGTACGGGGGCGCAGGTAATTCAAATTCAACTTGAAGAGGCGGAGCAGCAAGACTTACAGCGGAGGATTAATTTACTCAAAAAGGAAATAGCCGCCCTAGAAGACGATCTCGATTCTCCAGAGCTAGAGGCGGGGGTACGGCGGATCAAACAAAAGTTAGCCGATAGTAATATTCCTTTAAACGAAACTAGTTTGCAGCGGATTATCGAAGAATCCCCCGTCAAAGAGGATCGCGATGCCGCCCAAGGATTACTAGACCGCTTGCGCCGTCAAACTCAGTTAGCCCAAACCAGGGAACAGCTAGCCCAAAACCTACAGCAAAACCGCAATGCTTTAATTGATTTTAGCCGCACCATCGCCGATTACTTCTTCCGCCTCACTCAACAGATAAAAGAGGCAACCTTAGAAACCCAACGGTTGCTATCCCAGATCTTCTACACCGACATCAAAAATAAACTACGGGGGGCAATAGCCCCTGGCTCAAACACCTTTGTCAACGGCATCATCGATAATATCCAATCGGTGATCGACCAAGCCCAACAGGTGGCAGAAAAAATATTTGGCGATCGCGCCGCTGAGTTGGGGTTTGAATCAGAAACTCGCACCCTAGCGACAGAGATGCAGGATTTTATCAGGCAAATTGGCAATGCGGGGGTCGCAGTAGCCAATTTCACTAAAAGATTAAATGGTGGTTCTGTAACGGGGGGAAGTTCAAATGGTGGTTCTTTCAATAATTCTGCCTTATCTAAAGAAGGTTCGTCAGTGGCTAAAAATGCTTTGAGCTGGCAGGGCAAACACTTTAGGCAGGGAGTTTACGCTATGTGTGCGGGGTTTGTTCGCCAAGTACTCAAAGATTCTGGGGTAGATGTGGGGGTAACTAAAAATCCTTATGATGCTGGCAAGCAACCCCATAACGGAGAATTGATGGCTCGCTCCTTCTTTGGCTCTGATATAGGCACTGTCTTTAAAGATAAAAGCCAAGCTCAGGCAGGGGATATAGTGGGCTTTTTCGACACCTACCAATACGGACAAAAGCCAGGGGCAATTACCCATGTGGGCATCTATCAAGGAAACAATATGATGGTCGATCGCTCTACTTCCTCAGCCCCAGTGAGGCATCGCTCTATCGATACCTTTGGCAAAGGCAATTATATTTTTGTTCGCCCTCATCAATATCAATCTGGGGGGGCAGTCGAGCAAAACAATCAAGCAAACTTGGGGGCTGAATCTTCTAGGCAAGAAAATAATCTAGCCAATCAAGCCCTGGTTAAAAATCAAGAATTAATTGCCCTCAAACAGAAAAACTTAGATATCACCAAACGCACCACCGAGCAGGAAAGGGAAGCTTTAGCCCTGCAAGTAGAAGAAACCATAGAAGCGAATAAACGCAGCATCGAGCAAGCTAAAAAAGAAAACCAACGTAACCTTTTAAATTTAGAATCTAAGTTTGCGGGTTTTGGCTCAAGCTACGGTTATCAATCGGCTGAAGTTCAAGGAGAAGCAAACTTAAGAAATCTCAAGCAGCAGTTTTTAGATGCCGATTTAGATACAGCAGGACAGATTAGAAATACAGAAGATGCGATCGTCACTATCAATAATCTAATTACAGAAGGAACAGAAATTATTGCTCGGCTTAAAGCCCGTGGCACGCCAGAAGATCTAGCCGCCGCTAAAGTTGCTGGGGCTGGTTTAGCTCAACTAGAAAACTCCCTAACTGGCTTAGAATCTAACTTAGAAAAAATCCGCGCTATTCAAGAAGATTCTGCTAAGTTAGAGCAGCAATACACCCACTTTGTCCGCGAACAAAACAAACTCAAAATCGAGCAAGAAAAACTAACTAAAGACAATGCCTTACTAGATCAACGCTCGAATATAGTGGCGGCTCGCGGAACGATTGAACAAGAGCGACAGCTCAAGATCGAACAGGAGAAACTGCGGCTTCAACTAAAAATCAATCAGATTAGGCAAAATACACCCCCAGGGGTTTATCGCGACGAGTTGATTCTAAATGAACTTGAGCAGTCGCAAATCAACAGCCAAAATATTAATTTTGAATCAGAAAGTGCCGAATTGAATTTAGAAAAAAGATTATTAGATCTAGATTCAGGCATCGGGGAAAAACAGGCGGGGTTTTTAGCTCGCTATGGCTTCAATCTCCAAGCCGATAAACTGCGCCGCGAAAATGCCATCGCCACAGAAAATAACCGTTTTCAAAGTGAACTTCTGCGCATCGAACGAGACTTTGCAGGACAAACCGATTTAATAGCCAAGTTTACCCAAAAGGCACGAGAATTAAACCGTGTGAATTTGGAAGGGATTGACCAACAATTTAAATCACTGTTAACTACTGTTCAAGACCTGGGAATCTCTGCCGTTCAGGGATTCTTTTCTAACTTTGTCACTAACTTTTTTGACGGGGCAGCCCAAAAGCAACAGAATCTAATTCAAGAGCGCCTCAGATATGCCGAGCAACTCAACCAGCTCAACCAACAATATAAAGACGAAGAGGGCAAACTGGCTCACCTGAAAAATCGCGCCAGGGAATTAAACGAGACTAAACTCGATAAAATCAACAATGAATTTAATATCTTTGGGCGAGTGGTAGATCTGGCGCGGCAAGCCCTCTTAGAATTCGTCAAACAGCTAGCGGCAATAGCAGCCCAGCAGGCGGCGGCGAAATTTATCTCTGGTATTTTGGGCAGTGCCCTAGGGGGTATAGGCGGCGGCGTTACTGTGGGCAATGATTTTGGCGCGGGAATAGGCACGGCTGCCTTTACCGCCAGTAAGGGAATTACCGTCGGCGAGGATATCCCCAACTACGCCCAGGGGGACACCATTAAATCTCGCCAACTCCCCAATCGCCTCACTAGCTACTTTAGAACCACCCCAGGAGTGAAAAAAGCCTATACAGCCGAAGGGAAAGGGGCGCGGCTGGGAGTCTTCCACGTGGGGGAAGAACTGCTAAGCCAGAAGACGGGGGAAGCTCCAGTTTATCAGGCACTCAAACGCAAGTATGGCTTTAATCCCCTCCAGAAACTAGTTCCCTATTTTAATCTGGGGGGCAGCATAGGGCAGGTAGATGTCAACAGCAATATTCTCTCTGGTCTTAGTCGGGGCAGGGAAAAAATCGATCTATCGGGGTTAAGTGAAGGCAGAGGGCAGAAGGCAGAAGGCAGAAGGGTAGTCAACCTCAATCAAACGGTGGTTACCCCCAACGCCGACAGCTTTAACTTGAATCAAGACCAACGCAATCAAGATTTATTGGAAAGTTTACGCAGAAGTTTATGAAGATCCTTGACTCAGCATTCAAAGAAGCTCTAGCCCAAAAAACCCTAACCCTTGCCTGGTGCTGGCTAATTACCCGTCTAGACGGGATGCAGTTGGGGTTTACCAGTTTAGATGTACCAATTACCATCGGCAACCTGACCTACTACGGGATTACAGGCTTTGACCCAGGGGCAGCCCAACAGAGTCAGGGGGTGGATAAAGTAGACAGTCAAACCCTCAAGGGAATTTTAGATCTTAGCGGCATTTCTAAAGCGGAACTAGACTCGGGAATATTTGAGGGGGCAAGGGTGCGGCGCTTTTTAGTGGACTACACCAGCCTGCCTTCAAGTTTAGATCTAGACCCTCCCAAGCATTTAGAACTAGCCGAAGGCTATTTAGGCTCGAAAAAACAAAATAGCTTGGGCTACGAGATCCAAACCAAAGACTTGTTTTCCCTTTTAGACAATAATATCGGTACGACAACTAGTAAGACCTGTCGGGCAAATTTAGGCGACGATGATTGTCGCGTGGATCTGAGCAACTATACTTTTTCCCTCTTGGTTACTTCCGTAGTAGACCGCCGCATTTTTAACATTGACGGGAATCAAGCAGATCGCTACTTCGATGGGGGGCGCTTGAGCTTTACCAGCGGGGCAAACTTGGGGCTGCATTTTGATATTGCTTTCTATCACAGCAATCAGGTTATCTTGGCTCAACCCGTGCCTTTTGATATTGCAGCGGGGGATACCTTGACGGCGATCGCAGGGTGTGCGAAAACCAAGTTAGCCTGTATTCGCTTTGGAAATTTTGCCAATTTTTTAGGCGAGCCTGACGTGCCAACCACCGATCTGGCAATTAACACCCCCGCCAATCAAGGGGGAGTAGTGGTTAGGGGTTAGAGGTAACTTCCCACCTTGAGGGTGGGAAGTTAATCTGTATATAGCGAATTCTTTAATTTAAATTCTCCGCGTTTTGTACGTTTACAGTCTCGCACAAAAAAATGATTTCCCCCCTTCAAGTCGTAATTAGTAGTCGAGAATTTTTAAACACTCCCTTTCAACATCAAGGCAGGGTTAAGGGGGTGGGTATCGATTGTATAGGCTTGCCGATCGTGGTAGCTAAAAGTTTGAACTTGGGAGATTTTGACAAGTCCGATTATCCCCGCAACCCCGATGGCTCGATGCTGCCCTTAATTAAAAATGTCTGTCAGCCAATTGTAATTCAACAAGGGGCATTACTGGTATTTAAAATCTCTCAAGTCGCCCAGCACTGCGGCATTGTCACTCACTATGTCCTGGGGGGCTACGGCTTAATCCATGCCTGGGATGTGGCGGGAAAAGTGGCAGAACACAAGTTAACTAAAGATTGGCTCGATAAAGTGGTGGGGTGTTACGGTTTGCCAGGGGTGCGCTATGAGTGATCTATTTATCTTCGGCACATATTACAGCTATAACGAAAATCTAGACCCCAGCCGCACCGCCGACCGCGCAGCAGCAAAATGGCGATCGCAATTTAAAGTACCCGCTGGCTCAACCCCCTACGGCAACGTCAATGATTGGTGGTACATCGGTTCTAACGTTCACCTGATTGATATTAGCGACCTCGATTATCAGTTAAAAAATGACGAGATTATTTTTAACAGTAACGCTGACTGGATTAAAAGAGTCGACGGGGTAATCAGAGTAGATGAAAACTATATCGGCATCAATCCCCTAGTTAATTTTGATGCCGTACCCTACGCCCCTCCTGCTGCTACTAACCCCAACCCCGAACCTTTCCCCGCCCCTGTAGTTTCTCCCAAGCCCTATTTACCCCCCAGCTTTATTGATTTTGCCGAGGAAAGATTGGAGCTGGGCTACGATTATGGGGCAGTGGGGGGCATGGAATTCAAGACCCAAATTATCGAGGTTGCCGACGACAGGGAGCAAAGAACGGTAACTAGACTGTTGCCTCTGGGGCGCTGGCAGTTAGGCGGCAGAATTTACGGGGAATCGGAAATAGATAAACTGGCGGAAGTCTCCTATTTAAAAGAATTTCACACCGCCAGGTTGGGCAAAAAACAGGGGTTTCGCTTTAAAGATTGGGCTGATTATCAAGCAGAGAATCAGCTAATCGGGGTAGCAGATGGGGAAACTACCGCTTGGCAACTAAGCAAAGCCTACAAAGCAGGAGATGCCATCACCTATCGCCCGATTCAAAAGCCAGTGGTGGGGACGGTGGATATCTTTGTCGATGGGGTGAATGTGGCAGTAGACCCCGATCATCTTTGGGTAGTAGACCACGAGACGGGGGTAATCAGTACGGTTGAGCCACCCCCTATGGGGGAAATTACCGCCAGTTTTGAATTCGATATCCCCGTGTGGTTTGAATCGGACGAACTGCCTTTGACCCTAGAAAAGTTCGACCCCGACACGGAAGAATACTATTACAAACTGGGCAGCGTCTTTGTAGTTGAGGGGCGCATTCCTTTTGCTATCCCCTGGACAATTCAATCCCCCCCAGAAATCACCGCAGATCTAGATTTGGGAATTATCTATCAAACAGTGGAAAAATATAAGTTCTCCACTAACACTTTAAAACTGCAAAGTGGCTACACCCAAAGAGAAAGCAAGCGGGAAGATACGCGGATTTTATTTGACTTAGGCGATCGCAAATACGACCAAGCAGAAGTAGACAAGATTCTGGGCTACTTCTGGAACGCCAGGGGGCAGGGGGCAGAATTTCCCTTGGTTAATTTGGGCAAGAACTACAAGGTTAGATTCAATAGCGATGCTCTCAATCTCAAGTTTGAAGCGGCAAGCCCTACCGATGCCCTATTTAGTTTGTCGGGTTTGAAGCTGCAACTCAAAGAGCAAACCCTGTATAGACTTCCGCCCTTTAGTTTCCCTTTGACAACTATCACCGTAAATCCCCAAGACCCCAACGATCCTGTAATTGCCGCTTCTAATCCTTCTAGTGGCAGTGGTGGCGGTGGCGGTAGCGGTGGTGGCGGTGGCGGTAGTAGCTCCTATAACATCGCCTCTTACGTGGGAGGAGTCGGCTTTAACCAACTGCCAGATCCCAATTCACCGCCGACTACTGGTCGCTGGCGAGCAGCCCAAATGTTTTGGGCAGCGGGGACATTGTGGTTGCTGGTTTACAGTACGGGAACGTCAATTAATAACGTCAATTGGTATAGAAGAGCCGCCCTCTACAAGCTAGATGCGGCGGGGAATTTTGAATATGTCGATGCTAGTTTAAAAAATTACTACAGTAGTGCTTTTAATCAAGGGGAAATTACTTCCTTCTACAAAACTCCCACAGGAGTAAGTCTATTTGCCCGCGCCGATGACAGTACCCCCTTTGGTGGTGGCAGGGGGACAACCGCCAACGGCTTGCTGCGGTTTGAGATTAGAAATGATGGCAGCATGGCTGATTACTTTTATGCCGATGCCGACCTCAAACCCGCCTTTGGCTCGTCTGCATTTAGGTTAAATAAGTGCGTGGCTGTCTACGGCAACCGTGCCTACATCGATGTGGGTAGCTCTACTAGTAATGTGGGGTATGTGGCGGGGACATTTGACGGGCTAGAGTTTGCCCTTGGTAATTTAAGTACTGGCACTAGTGGTTACCCTGTCAATTCTGAATCGCCCAGTAATCCTAATAATGAAATTTTCCGTGAAAGCGAACCCTTTAATATTTACTGGAAAAATAATCTACCCTTTAGAGAGATTTATCACGGGGAGACTTTATTAGAAAAATACTATCGCGTCGGACAGCTAAATCCCTCAATTCGCTATACCAAACAAAACCCCGATGGCTCTATCTTGGCTCGCTTGTATTTAAATTCTGTCTGCGCCGATGATAGCTGTACTAGTAACTTCAGCCCCAATACAGGCTTGTTCCATAGTCTGTTTAACTTTCCCAACTACTTTGACCCACCGATTGCCTTTGGACGCATTCAAAGACCAGCTAGCAGCCAAGATGCGACTTTTAAATTTTTAAATGCCTTTACTTCGGGTTCTGGTGGTCGCTTTGTTGCCGATGACAAGGGCAATGCCGTTTTCAGAGCCAACCCCTCTAGTGTTATTTTCTACAGGGCAGGGGATACCTTTGCAATTGATATTTCTAGCCAGCTACCAGGAAACTTAAAAACCAATGAAGCTCCTACCCCCTATGGTTTCGCCCTGTTTTCTCATGCCAGCGATATGTTTTACAGCAATAGCAATGAAACCTTAATTTTTGTGCAACCTCAAGATGTTTGAAGGCAGGTGAACCGCTTTGCCTGCCTTCAGCGTATCAGCGCAAACGTTTAAAACCAAAGTCTGCCTAATTACTATTGCACAAAAAATCAACCTAAAGAAAAAAAGCTTCTCAAAGCAAAGACTTTTTTGAAAAGCAATAAATAGTGAGAATATTTTAATCGATTTTCCACACGTTACCTCCACGATGCCAGAGTTTAACTGTCTCGTCATCGATTAAGGCACTACTCTGTTTAATCCCCGCACTTCCGCCGCTTTCCCGTTCAATGGTCACCGTTCCCGTACCGTCAAGAGATACCCAGCACCCCCAGCCAGCACTAAACCCCGCCTCACTATCGGGAATCTTGAGGGTGTCGGTTTGGGAGGTGATAATTAATTCTGCCCCCGCATCCGTTGGGGTAATCGTGTAGGGCAGAGTAATAGGCTGGGCAACGGGAAACACTAAAGCCTGGGGGGGAGCTTCGATAATTAAAGCGTTACTACTAAGAGCCGTTCCCCCAGTGGTGGTCACTTCGATATTGCCGCTGACCGTACCGTTGGCGAGCGCAAAAGTAATGTTCTCATTGTCAATCACCGCCAAATTATTCTGTTCGATATCCCCCAGCTTGACGCTGCTTACTTGAGCCAAATTAGTTCCCGTCAGGGTAATAGTTGCCCCGACTAGGGCAGAAGCGGGGGTAAAGCTAGTTATGGTGGGAACAGGTTCAACTAAGATCGGGGTTAAAGTCGCAGTAGCATAAGTTCCCGCCCCGACATCGCTACTGACTTGAGCAATCCTAAAGGTTATAGTGGACTGAATACTCCCAAAATCGTTAATTTGCTCCGAACTTGTATATATATAGGAACTACTATAGTTAGAATTGCTTCTGACGACGGAATCGTTAATATCTAAGATCCAAAGTATGTATTCCTCGGTTGTCTCTGACAACGGGGGATTTTCACTTTCTGCCCCGCGTCTGTCCCTCCTATCCCAAGTAAGGGTAATATTCCCTACTCCGTCTTTGGTTGCCGCTAGATTCTTCGGGGCATAGGGCTTTTGGGCATTTCCTGCTATGGTTAGGGTCATTGGGCTTACCTGATCTAAAGCTTGCCCACTAGAGAGGGCTTTGAAATATCTTACCTGTCCGATGTCCGTTGCCGTACCTTGAATCTTGACAATCTCAGCATTAGTCCCGCTCAAAAGGACAAAACGCTCGTTACTCTGGTGGTTGGGTATTTCCCCTTCTGTTCCCCGCAGTCCCCGAACCAAGTTATCTAGAACATAAGTATTAGTATCCGTCAGGCTGGCGGTTTTAAACTGTAGAATCTCTTCCCCTATCAAACATAGATTAAAACCCAAAGCCAGATCGTTATCTGTAACAGACTCCAACTCTGAGAAATTGACCTGTATCGTAACCGTGCCAGATTGCCCAAGAGTGTCAAGACAAGTGCCAAAAATACCGTAGGTTTCAATGGTGCTGGCGAACACGTAGCGGCTATCGTCAGTTGAGATATATATAGATGCACCATCCCAATTATCCCCGCCCCCAGCGGTTAAATATAAAGTGTAATCGGGGTCGCTATCAACAATTAAG
>JAAUYG010228354.1_pt1 | contig 12042 bp, 12 predicted proteins | sample 7278091 | NCBI WGS metagenome assembly JAAUYG01 (sample SAMN14350201, study PRJNA611818) | marine sediment metagenome | isolation source: surface marine sediment (0.6m) | place: French Polynesia: Moorea | collected 2018-08 | reverse complement strand
GGGGGTGGGAGGGACTTTTTCTGGGCATTGCTGTTCTATATATTTACTGAACAGACAAGTACTGCTGAACAGCAAATCTGAACATGACTGTTGCAATCTGTTGTCCAACTCCATGAGATTCAGAACAGATGTTAACAATGGTTAAAGCAGAAGCTACAATGAAAATTTTGGTTTGGGAACTTTTGAGTTTTCATGTTTAAGCAGAATACACAATTAACATGCTTAAAACCACACATAAAACAACTCAATTAATTATGAGGTTGGAATCAAGTAACTTGCCATATACTTTTGGTAGAACCTCACTTTCAACTGCAAATACCAAATACTGTAATAATAAAAGTCAATAAAGCGTTTAAAATACTCTGGACATATAACTGCCAATACAAACCTCAGAAATACGGTTAAAAGTAAGTACTATGTCTACATACTTGTTTGCTTAAGGAGCATGTGCAGGGCTCAAAGTTAACTTATACAGCAGATGGCCTTGAAACCATTATTATTATTATTATTTATTGATTTATATTTAAGCGCTATCATACATATGTTTCGCAGTGCTGACCAGACTATAATTCATACTGTCCCTAAAGTCAAAAAGTTCTTTCCCAAAAGGCCAAAATGGTAGTACTGCACAGAGTGTTCTTTCATGGTGGCCTTTGGACCTTAAGATTAAGCCCCAACAAAAAATGCTTCTTTGTTCGCGCCATAAATTTATACAGTCATTGTGGCAGTATTAATTTTGAGCCCTGATGTGACTGCGGGGTGGAGAGAGCAGCCTCCCCGTGGCCCACCCTGGGTATCAGGCCTTGTCGGACATTTTGTTCAGACTTGGCCTGATAGCGAATGCTCTCACACAGTGCAGTGCTCAGACTGTAGTGACTTCAATTGACGTTGCAATCGTTATCACCTGTTTTGGCACGGTATGACCCTTTTGGTGTTGATGTGCCTTTAAACTTTGATAACACTCACTCACTCACTACATGGGCTGTCGATAAGTGTCGGACCCAGTGTGGGGCTAGTGGTGTGGGAACTGTAGTAACTGGGGATTGAGGGGGTAGCAATAACCAAGATGGGGAGACAGGCCCATTCATGCCAAACTAAACTCATACAGGACGATGTTAAGAAGTTATCATATCGCCACATGATGACGATTATGCTGGGGATTTTTGTAAACGCCTGATTTTTGAAGCTATAGTCATTCTATAGCAGCAGTATTGTCATCTGTGACAGGACGGCATGTGACAATGTCTGGAAAAGGGACAACAGGTACAGACGAGGAAGAAAGAGAAGAGACATAAGTAAAGGGAATGAGAAGGAAATCTATGGAGCGGGTAGACAGAATACACATCGCCGTATACCGGTGAAAGTAAAAATATTCACGAAAAGATGGAAATCAAGTAATTAGACAGAAATAATACCACGAAAGCAAGGAAAATAACCATCAAGAGAAAGAATGGGAAGAAAGAAAAAAGAAGGAAGAAAGAAAGAAAGGAAGGAAGGAATGAAAGAAGGAACAAAGAAAAAAAGACAGAAACAAAGGAAGGGGGGGGGGAATGAAAGGAAAACATCACCAAGAAAAAAGCAACATAGAAAGAAGAAAGGAAGAACGGAGACAACCTATAAAAACAACGAAAGGAAAACAGAAATCAAGAAGTGCGCAAAGTATGCATAAAATGCAGGGTGCAACAGACCATAGACTTTGATTTCTATATCGATGGTATAAAATGAAACCATTACCTGGGTATATGTGGGGGTGTAAAATGCCACTGGCATGACCTCATCCAACACCCACGCGTCAAGTGTTGGACATGCAATGTCACACTTCTGCTTTAAGATTAGGCGGAAAACATTTGGCATGCTAAATGACCTCTCATGTGAAATACTTCTGAAATTTATGAAAATTATGGCCTAGTTATTACCATGTGACCGCGGACCACGTTCGTAAACTTCCCTCTCGTTTTTTTGAGCCTGTGGGTTGAAGGATGAAATTCTTAGACAAATTTATTGGTGTAAACTATGTGATAAAACTGACATAATACGGCATATAGTCTGTCATGTCAAGTCTCGGCACCCAATGCAAAACGTCACTGACACAGTGGGGTCCTTAGTATTGTCGTGACCATCTAAATGTGAAACAGTATTAATATAAGCTCGTGCTATGCATATCCTTCTCCAGTGCTCTGTGCATGTGATCTATCTCGACATCAATGTGCAAAACTACCACCTTTGAACAGTAACTACACGTGTGCTCATATGATTCAATGCTAGTGATGCCGTTGGTTTTATAAATTTGGTTTCTTCTACAGTTGTCTCGCAGTTTCCTTTTCCCTCGTGTTTTCAGTTCGAGTAGACTCGTGGGGGCGGCGGTGCACGGCATGCATAGCACTGTTTTATATTTCCAGCGACCATATCCAAAACGACTGTTGAATTATGATCACATTTCTTATAACTAAAATGTGGAATTCTCTTAGTAACACTTTTAAGTTGTGTAAAAGTAAAGACAGTTTTATAGAAGCTCTTTGTATGTGGGATGGACCACAATGTAGCTGTCAGTCATGTATTTTATGTAAGTTACAGCAGATCTAGTCATCCATTAAGATATTATATTTGTATAAAATGCTTTTATTCCAAGAAAAGACTGTATGGTAATACTGTTATATCACTGATATGTCATGTTTTATGAGCATCTAAATCGCCCCCATTTACATTGTACATACCATTTCAATTCATCACCATATCAGTGTCATAATGTCATCCTATGTCATTGTCGGTGAATAGCATCCGTGCTAATGTTATTTGCTCTGTGAATCAGTACCGACGTTAAATAAAGTTTTACTTACTTACTTACTAACTACGCTTATCGATAAGAAAATGTTCATCGCACATAAAATACTAACTTAACGTATATCATATACTTATGTCCCACTACGAGCAGCTCGGTGCTCTTAACCTTGGGGTGTAACTCATTACTGTATACCCGAAACCAACTCGAAAAAAAAAAACACACACACACACAAATCTTTCATCTGCTGAAGACGCAGTGGTCAGCAGACTGCGCTACCTTCAACATTGGTATCGGCAATATCCCCTTGAAGTGCGGTTTCTTTGTGCCATACATATGTCCACGACAAGTGGCGTATGTTTATACAGGACACTGGCGTTGGGTGGCTCTGTAATGAGGAGGAGGAGGAGCCGGGTATATTAAAAGAGGTAGCAACATGGTATTAAATTCAGCAGTCCCTGGTCCACGTCTTATCGGAGCTTCCGCCGGAAGTTCTCCCTCAAGCCCCATGCCCGCAGACGGAGTTCTGTTTCCGTTGTCGACACACGTTATTGCTGGTCAGTGAGAGGACCTGGTAAACACTGGGGACCTTCACAGGGTGACCAGTGGTAAGGGCAGCCAGCTGGACCTCACATCGTTGACCCTTATTTACTTCGGTATACTAGCTGCAGGGGGCATATCCCAAAGAGTAATGCAGCAATCAGTTCCAGGTTTAACAGTATAGTTTGACATATAATCTCTAATATTTGTTGAGGTACCTTAGCTTTTAGTCTGCTCAAAAGGTCAACCTTTTGGCTATGATCAGAACACAATTTACAAAAAAATGCATCCAGAGGAGAGCCTCCCTTTCTAGTTAACTCAAAGTAATCGTATACTGAGTGAGTTTATATAAGAGAGAACCATACATTGTTACATCGAGATGCAGGAGATGATTTGAGTCTCTGCTAATGAATGAGTATACAACTACTTTTGTTGACATTGACGAACAAGTTGTTTGACATGAACCACTTTTCAATATTTGTTGTAGTTATTACCGTTACTGTAACTGTATATCATATAGTATCGTCCACAAAATAGTTTCCTTCAGATCCTTTATCGTGAACGTTTAAATCATTAATAAATATTAAAAATAAGACAGGGCCAAGCACAGACCTTTGAGGAAGAGCACCCTCACGTGAAACCTCATGACCAACTTTGCCAGTCTGATTTCCCTGATCAGATAACCAGGACTTGAATCATTGTAATTCAACATCGTGGATGCCATGCTTTGACATCTTAAACAGAAGTATATTGTGATCTATCGTATCAAAACATTTCTGGATATGAAAGAAGCATGCATCGCTTAACAGCTTTTCATTTACATAATGAAAAGGCTGTATCATTAACTTATGGAGGGCAGTTTCAGTTGAATGACCCTTTCTGTAAGCAGACTGATCACACTGTGGTGAATTCATGGTCTGACAGATATTCCAGCAGCTTACTTTGAATCAGCTTTCCAGGGGTTTCACTATGTGAGTAATGCATGATATGGGTCGGTGACTTACTACACTCGCTAGTTGACCCATTATTTTTGTACATTAGGGTGACTCGAGCGACCTTAAAATCAGCGGGCATTATACCACTGTGACGTATAAAATATTTTACACAACCAATTTGTGACAATAAATCAAGCAATACGTATAAGTTTGCTGTCTATTACTACATCTAGAGTCGACTTACAAGGCATTTAAAACTATTAAGTTTAAAACTCTCTCATTGTCAGCTTGACAGTGTTTCTTTCCGATGTTTACAAAAAGGTCATTACTAGGAGAGGAATCCAACAAGATACCGACAATCATTTCGACAAAGCCAAATGAAATCCACTTTCGTATATATGTTCTACCCCTTCAGGTATTCTATAACAGACCTTTAAGCCATACTAAGCACATTATTTAGCGTCAGGGACGCCACCACATTTTCAACTTAACCAGGTCCAAACTAGCATATGTCTGGTGTATACATATTGACCACAATAACATTCTTGGGTGTAGTAAGGGCTATAGGGTGACATATATTTTAGCACGATGGATATTTACACTAATGTGATCTGCGAAATATGTTAGACACTTGACAGACAGGTGTCACCAATTCGAAAGTGTCACCAATTCACAATCCCGGTCGTCAGTTTATACACACACAAAAAAAGAGAATATTATTAGTTCCTATTATTATATTCTAAACATCCCCCGTGTCCATCCTTGGAACTCTTCAGGCATTGTCAGTAGTCACATATGTATAGACTTAGAAGCTATACACAGTGTCAAAGCGATTGCCCCACGCGATGTATGAATGGTATGCGCGTGGCATCACTTCGCTCTGTAACACTAGACTCCCGTTATTCCGCGAAGTAATATAGCATATACTCAGCGGGCACCTGTCATTTTTTATGCGTTCCTCCTCTTCCACTTGTGGTCTCGCAGAATCTGTAGAATGCTCCCGTCCACAATAGCCCATTACACCTAGAAATGTTCGTGTCTCTTTCCCCCCTGGCAGGTGAAAAGAATAGCCAGTAGGAAAAATTACCATGCGTTCCTTGACTATTATAGGCATTGAGATCACCCCCCTTGAGCATACTTTATTTGTCTGCACTTCCCCCCATTTTACACTGCAATGTGCATTCCTAGAAATAATGTGCACGCTTGGATGATTCGTCCTCTTGTGTGACAATGCCATTGTGATTCGGGGCAAAATGATTCCAAAGGCCTTGTCATTCATTCTTCCCTCCTCCCTCGAATGCGCTCGAGCGTGAAGATAGGACGCCTGACGCCTGCCAACAGGTGCACGCGTTGCGCCGCGACGCTCCGACCGCCGTTCGTGGGTGCACCGTGTCAAAGGGATCGGGCGCCTTCGTGCCTTCAGGTAGGGTGGGGAATGTGACGTCGGGAATGTGACAGGTGGACGGGGGATGTGCAGGAATGCAGGGGACACTGCAATGTCCCGGGCAAAGATGCACCTTCTGTCGCTGCATTCCCTGTATGACACGGAACCCGTTCGAGGCAATAAAACTCCGTAACTACCCAGCACCATAAAAGGTTTAACTGCATATATACCGTTACTGTAGCATTCGTGCTTTCTTTTCACGTCATATACTGAACAATGTAATCATAAAGGTTTAGTAAGATACATTATCTCAAATATCTGCAACAACGACATATTTCGCTGTTCACAGCTTCGGGCACTGCACTCCCTTTAAGTTCTGATTAGTCAAGTGTTCGATCGTCATTACAAAGCTTATGACAGCAAATGCAATTGCGTTACAGTGTCTTCCTTGTGTAGAAGCTTCTGAATGGGGGATTTGTGTCAGTAATAAGTAATACTTCACCTTAAATTCAGAAAAAAATCGAACGGTAAAAGTTCAAGATGAAGATTTTATAAGTCATTGTGGCACAGTGTATACAGCAATTCAATAAGATAAAGCTGTGAGGATTTTTGAGTCAACTCAGCAATCATTCATACTAAGTATCTGACCTCAGCAAATGCCTAAACCCCCGTGAGAACATCAGCCGATGCTAAAATCCCTGAAGTTTTAGCAGCAAATGGGTGGGCACGGAAACGCCGTTTTGGTTAACTAGAGAAGATTTAGTGTAGTCATTGACAGACATCCGTTTAAACCTGTTCGGACTTCGAGATTTGTTCCTTTGTTTTCTACCCCTATGCCGCCTGCCCCAGCGGCGGTCCTTCCATTCACTCGCACGTGCACAACGGTAGTTGCCCTGACAAGCCCGCCTCTGGTGCAGACGTCAAGAAAACCATAAATGAATAAAAAAGTTGCAAAGGAACGGTAACGCCAGCGGTTAGCCCTTGTGAAACGCGACCAAGCAGCCACAACGAAGCGGCTTTTGTCGGGGGGTCGCACGGGGAGGCCAAAAGCATTTGCGCGGCGACTGCGAGTTGCTAGTGAACAATCCGTGTTTTTGAGAGTGATTTTTCCTGGCCGGCCACTCCACGTTCACGGAGCGAGTTGGTCTGGCTGGGAAAGTCGCTGGGCCGTCACCAAGCTTCTCGGCGTTCCCACGGACCGGGGGCATTCCTGCCCACTAGCTCGGAACGCCGCGGCTTGACTGTGGCTTTGGGCAAGGCTCAAGATATGGCGGCTCATTGTTTGCTGGTATGTGTGCTCCGCAGTCTGCTTATTGTTTACCAAAGGGTCAAATATGGCGACCTAAAAGTGATTACCAGCTCAGGTGGGCGGTATTTTCCCATACCTCGGCTGCCGAGCCTGGACAAAGAACCCGGCACGCGCGCCAGGCCTATTTTTGGCGAGCGTGACCTGTGACTGACAGACGACGCCAGCCGCTGAGGGCCTTTTGCGGTGTTGAGTCGTGCTCTTTCGGGTAAGCCTCGCCACAATTAGGTGGCACTTGATTGGCCGGAGGTGTGGGCGGTGGACGGTGATTGGGCAGCGGCGGGCGGCGGTGGGTCGGGGGCGAGTCACTCACACGGCTGGATTCCGCCAGGCTTGTGACCCTCGGTATAAAGGTGACACGCGCTCTCGGCACATACCAATACACTTCTCCTCTGCTGTCGGAAGCGTGCCACTTTGGTTTACCTTGAGCGTGTGGTTGGCAACCCCCAACGCCAACTTGTTGCATCTGGTTCAATCTTGCTCTACCCAACTCGTGTAGAGAGATCATCTCTCTGGATTATTACCTTCACAACTTTGGATCAGTTCGTCAGGGTCCTCAGCGATGACTGAATCACCAGCTTCTCCCAAGATGTCGTCTGCAGCACTGAGAAAGGTAAGACTACCCATCTAGCGGATATCCATCATATGTATACAGGGATATGAGGTGTACTATTATTGTGTTGAAAGTAAAATGTTCCTGTACCGGCAAAATATCTGGACCTCATTATAGTGATGCTACTCGACCTACAGCTGTCTGGCTTGTGTTCTTATGCCTTTGCTTGTTATTCTTTGCAGATAAAGAAACCCATCATAGAGAAGAGGCGACGTGAGCGCATCAACGACTCACTGAACCAGCTCAAAGCCCTCGTCCTTGACTCCCTGCAAAAAGACGTAAGTGTCTTCTCTGTAGCATTTCATCAAACTTTGGAGTTTTAAAAATCTTGACCTTCTAAAAAATAGACTAATTTCTGTTCAGTAGCTTGCTTGACATCTGCAACCCGACTACATTTTGACAGCAATACCGACTGCGCAGATCAAATATTCACATTCTCAGCCAGTATGGTCATACGGAGACACCTGTGTGACATGTCTTTGACCAGAAATCCTGCTTTTGACAACAAGCCAATGTGAGTTGCTGTTTCCCACAGCTGGAGCACTGGCTGCTGGCTGGTCCACGCGTCCAGGCCATGCTCGAGTAGCCAAGGTGAAAGCCACCTGTAAACCAGCCCGCAAGGGCCCTCCTCTCCTTCACAACGGGGCCGCAGTCTTAAAGGGTCCCGAGACGAACCTGACATAAAATTTGCTACTCTAAAAAAAGGAAATGATTCTTTTGCCAAGCCAGCCTTCCCACGGTCTGGGTTTGGTCGTTTTTGGCCGATGCTCCTTGAACAAAAACAGGCCTCGAAGGTGATTTGGGGGAGGGGGGAAGCTTTAACGACTGCTGAATCGTCTCTCGGAGGTGTTGGCGACTCGTTTCTTTGGCTACGCGCGTGGACTCCTTTGGTCACGTGACTAGATTGTTGCCGAAAACATTTGGACCATTTATTAAAAGACAGTAGTTTTTGGCTTGAGGGGTTGGGGGGGGGGGGGGTAAGGTCTTATCTATAGGATCCCAGTGACTTCTATGTTATTAAGAGGTGATGCGAAAACGTGTTTTTATGCAGGTGTATGCCCGATGGCTACGGCACAAACTAATGACAAATATTACGGCTGAAACCGTGGGAAGACCTAGGAATTTGGTTCAGGGCTCTAAGACACGTGACTCAGCAGGGGCCCAAGCCAGCCTAGTTTGAAGTACAGTACCCTTCTCATTAGGACCCTTGATGAGCCTGTGTGTGGAACAATGGGAGGACATTACAAACCTTGACAAGACTGGAGGGAAAGAACTAAAAAGATTTAAATGACATACCACTTCTCCTGACTTTATAAGTTCTTGGTTATTATTAGGCGTCATTCTAAAACATAATCACTTTTTAACAGGAAACCAGTGTACAATAAACCCCCAGACCCTTAAAGGCTAATGCGATTCTATCATGCTTAAATAGAAGTTAATCACTGTCCAGCTTGAATCGGGTTCTTAATGTTCTTCTACGTTGTGTCCTTTCAGGAATCTCGCTACTCCAAGATGGAAAAGGCAGACATTCTAGAAATGACCGTGCGTCACCTGAAAACCGTCCAGAGACAGCAGGCTCTGATCCAGGCAGTAGAAGATCGGGATCTCTACACCAAATACCGGGCTGGCTATACAGAATGCGCCCAGGAAGTCGGTCGATTTTTGGGTTCCCCAACCGAGTTCCACCTCCCAGAAGAGGTTCGGCAGCGCCTGATGCGGCATTTGTCAGGCTGTGTTCAGCAGAAAGCAACCCGTGCTCACTCTCCTACGGCTACCATCACCTCCCCCACTGCCACCCCAACCTCGACCTTGCCTGGATCCACTAGCAGCTCTCAAATGTTCTCCAGAACCAGCAGTCCGATTTCCCCGGCGCCATCACTCACCTCACCCCTGTCGGTTTCCAGTTGCAGTCCCGGACTGCCGATCTCCGAGCCGCAGAACAACAACAACGGCAGCATCCTCCTCATCTCCCCGACTCCAATCCATCCAGTTCAACAGCAGCCAGGCATGGTGAAGAGCGCCATTCCTCTTTATCTGAACGGTGTTGCAAACTGCGGACAGTCCCCCATGGGAATATGTGACACTCGTAGCAGGCACCAACACAGCACGGTCTCCCGCCCCCAGTCAGAATCCCGTGTGTGCACGCGCAGTCCGCAGACGGCCGATGAAGTCCCATATCTGTTCGCAAACGACAAATACGTGCAGCCGACAGAAAAGGTTTCCCGCCAAACCGTTGTAATCTCTCCTATTCCGGCTGCTCACAACCACACGTGCACGAGCCAGGCGCGTTACGAGCAGCATCAACAGGATTTGATGGTGAAAACGTCACCTTGGCGACCATGGTGAAGGCGGTGTTGTTTTGTTTTGACTGCTACCATAAACAGTTGCGTACCGTTCTTTTTTGCTCCGTCGCCAGACGAAACATTGCTCATTGATGATGTTGTTAGAGGCAGCCGTTGAACATTTCTCTTCATGAAACATTTGAAAGACTGTTCTCATTGAAATGCGGAAGGATCTCATCTCATTTAGTGTACATATAACCATTTCGCTACCATATTTTCTACGATTATCCATTCCCAAATGTGTACGAGAAGCCTGTGATATTGGAAATTAAAATATTTTTGAAACTTTATTTTCTTGTTTGCGTATTCGTCTCTGTGACAGTATTATCTTTGTGACTTCCTTCTCTCTTGAACACCTTTATAAATCTGTTGTAGCTGACAAGTACCCACTGAATCATATTTACATGTTTTAAAATGCTACGAAATCCCGGCAGTCCTTGGCTGCACTGTTAACCCTGAGCATCCCTATGCCTACTCATTTTTCTACACCCATACTCAAAACATGCCTCGCATGTAGTGCTTTGCCAGAGTTGCCATGTAACCCGTCCTGTCAAACAAAGCAGACACCAATTACAGTGGCACTCCCAGAGTTACTTCAAGTCTGGACACTTTCCAGTTGCACGTTTAATATCCCCCAACACACCAACAACTGCAATAGACGTCTACGTGGGTGTAGACGACTCGCAATAACTTTGAATTTCGTGGTCACATATACCGAATAATAGTAGTATTGATGTCGGTCTCTTGTCCGAGATACTAGTGCTCTTCCCAAGTAACTGGCTGCCAACTGACTAGAAAGGTGACAGGGGTTCAGGTAATAGTCCCAGAAGTCCTGCATCCTACATATTAGACCACCATTCTCTCTCGTCCAAATAAGCATAGTATTACATACATGTGAGGTGATTCCATACGCTCCTGGTAAATCTTACTTTCTCACTACTGCCATTTGAAAGTTTTGTCTAGCTTCCACAGGAAGTTGTCTTGTCTAAAAAGAATAATGTTATCCCCACCTACACCCAGTCCCAGCACAACGAACGGTAAACTACATTTAAACTAGCTTTGATTTATAAAGCACCATGTAGATCGATATTTATATAGTAAACTGTTTCTAGAAATCATCCCAGTCTTGATTTGAGGTCTCAGATATCGTCCAACCCAAATCACAAATGATGCATATCGTGAAAATCACGACAAAACTATTAAGCTATCACATTGTATATACACTGTGCAGCTGGTGTATGTGTATAAATATTCCGTTTTAAACCAGTTGTTTCTTTAGATTACTTGTTATGTTTTGTGTCTGCTTGCAAACGTCAGATCATAAACTCGGGTCATAGTCCTCGTTGAGGATCTTCAAGGCTACAGGTGCAAGAGACAGTGTACGCTGTCATAGAGTGTCCAATGTTTACCATGGGTCATGAAGGTACAAGCTCTCTCATTGGTCACCTGTCTGGCATGCATACTCGCCAAATAAATAATGTGCTATGCGGTGTGAGGTTTTAGGCAAAGAGACTAGTGACAAATTATAAGTTACATATTATATTTCAGGGTTGCCAGTTCATTTGATTTCAAAAGTTCAAATTTGAGGCAAAGTTTCGGTCATAGCACGTTCACTCCAGTTTAGCTAATGAAGGTGTTGCCGAATGCAGTTAACATTGCGCCTGGTTTGGCAAAATACGAGCATGAGTGACGCAAAATATATATCTTTCACTTTTTTAATATCCGTTCTTCAAGCCACTTGATATAAATTATAACCATTAAAAACCCAACTTAGTTAAATCAATTTACTCTGAACAGCGGTTGAACCGGGAAGACCACTTGTTACCCAAATGCAATGCAAATGTAGCATCCAGTACTGATCGTTCTTTGGTGGTCTTCGAGCAAAAGCGTTGAAAGCTGCCTTAATCATTGCCAGCATCGGTGTAAATAATAATTGATAGACCACTGTTCAGCAGGACATTCTTAAAGTCTGTTTGAAACTCTATGTAGGCTTTGGTAGATGTTTAATATCCATATAATGCAGTTCTTATAACGGTCATTCTCTAAATGAAGGATATTTTCTGTCCACTGGTATTCTGGACTGTTATTTCATGGTTTTAACGGGATAAACTGTAAACAACTTATTGCACATGAGAACAAAGTT
>JAAUYG010107517.1_pt1 | contig 12042 bp, 10 predicted proteins | sample 7278091 | NCBI WGS metagenome assembly JAAUYG01 (sample SAMN14350201, study PRJNA611818) | marine sediment metagenome | isolation source: surface marine sediment (0.6m) | place: French Polynesia: Moorea | collected 2018-08 | reverse complement strand
TCTGCCTCTTCCTTCCCCCTTCCCTTTCTTGTAGGCCTAGGCCGCGAATGATTTGGCACGAACAAGCAATTCTAGTTTTGGAACAGGAAAGGTGGTGTTTCCGAAAGGGAAAATCCAATTTTGTTCTGCAATTTATAAAAGGCAACGGGGATCCATTGGACCCACGATGTACCGGAGGTGTGTGGAAATACTCACCAATCTCGCTGGTTGCACCTTTGCAGACCTGTGCACTCTGTGCCAGTGTGTAGATACAGTCTATGTACACCTTGGCAGCTGTAGCAACATCTGCAAAAGACAATGAAAAGAGCTTGGTTACTTCTTTTTCGCTGCAGTCGTATTGGCACGCTTTATTTCTCCCCCATTCATCGCAGTCACGACCTTTCAATGTACTATTCTGGCTTTGAAAACCTCGAGGTCACAACGAGACGAGAGTTTTTTAGATCTGTATGTGCACATGATGGGTGTGAAATGAAATGGAAGAACAGGTACAATGTGACACACTAAGATCCAACCTCCCTATAGCACTTTGCCTGAAGCAAAGAGGAGAAGAAAATTAGAAAAATCCTTTGTGATGTGGGACTGAGGGGGGTGTTTTCTTCATTTTGGCGAAGTGTCTGGATTTCCCAGGAATGTGTGGGACTAAGGGGTGTGAAAGGGTCGATTTTGGTGTGTTCTTCCTTTAGGCGAAGTGTCTGGATTATCCAGGACTTGTCTGGAGAGTCTCCTGCATGATGAGCAACGCACCGCGGGAAATGCATCCTGGGCAGAAAGTAGGTCAGGATGTCCAGGATGGCACTATTTCCGGTGCGTTTGGTTTGCGCATCCCCCTGCAGACATTTACGCCTGTACTTAACACTTGCGCGTGCAGCTTGGCCTTGAAATTCACAACTCCTGCACAAGTTCAAAGATAGAAAATATCAAAGCATCAAGAGCACAGCCGCAAGTCATAAGCTGAAAGCCGCTTGTGGAACGATTTCTTCGGCAGATGCCTGCAGCCGAAAAAATGCAGCGCACGTGTGCGTTACAGATAGGCGCGCGTATTGTACACAGAAGCATTAGCACACATGTAAACGCTTTGATCTGAGAAGGCTCAAGGCTCCAGGTATAAGTCTGAAGAAGCTGCTGTATCTCCGGCTCAGGGAACAGGTTACATTTCAATCTGGCAGCAATATTCCCGCTGCAAATACAAAAGGAGCGCAGAACTTGGAAATTACTTTGCCTTTGACCGTCAAAGCGTTGCCTTTATCAGATTTGTGGCGATAGAACGTGCATGTAACTTTCTCATCAATTCCTTCCAGGTAGAAAGTGCAGCCTGTCCATACATTGGGGCACACAAAACAACAAATGCTGCATGTGTGTTGTTCAATGCTTTAACCTGTTGACCAGATTCGTGTCGGGAAACGAAACAGCCTGCCAAGAATAGCGAACAACAAAAATGGTCATCTGGAATGCTGTTCCCGAAAAACACTAAATCTGAAAAAAAATCCAGGCAGGTTCACCAGCCGTCATTCTCGCATTTTCAGTTTCAGCTCTGTTGACTGGTGACGTAAAATGCCCAGCACGAAAATGCGGAAGGCAAAGTCGAATTCATTCATATGCGATGAGCCAAACATGAAAGACTGGAATCGTGCACAAGATTGCGGGACGTACGCGCGAGTCTGGAAGCAGATTCTTCCCCCCAGAAGCCGCACCTCCAACAAGCGTTGTGTCAAAATAAGACAAAGCCATTGCCCCTCATCTTGTTTGCTTGTCTTGTGAAGGCGACCTTCAGGGTGAAGGACGATTTCTCGGGCGGGGGATAGACAAGACAGTGTCCTGTTGTTTCTGATGAATAGGAAAATCAATGACATCAGAAGGAACCCATGTGCACCAACATGGGCTCCACTTTGACTCGTGCATTAGAGCAAAAAATGCATGTGCAAAACGATTGCTGGTGTTTGTGGAGACATGCATAGACCACGCAACATGCCCCATCCTGGGCAAAAACTGGTTGATTAGTAATGATGCAGGGACCAAGGATTGTTTCAAAATCGTGTAGTCTTCAGAGAAACCCTTTAGTTGGGGGAAATTTTCTTGGTCCCCAGGATCAAACTTCAGACCATCGGGTTTTTTGCCATCATGACCAAAATCCTGGAACGCATGGCCTTTTGTTTTTCCTCTGCAGATATCACTCCAAGAATGCATCTCTGTTTTGTGGCAGGGAAAAATACATCAGCACGCATAAAGAAGCCGTTGTTCAACTCACCCCACTCCAAGCAAAATGCGCTTTCATTCACAGACATTGTCATTCAGTTCAAAGAACTTTTGTTTGTATCTTTCACTTTTTGTCTTTGAGTAACAATGGAGGATGTGCACTGCAACTGCACATTTCCCCCATTTATCCAATATTCCAGGTGTGTGGCGGTCTTTCGGCACAGGTGAGAATGCACGCGCGTTCTCTGGAATCTACACCGACATCCATGCAAGCTGGGTTCTGCCTTTGGCAATTCCGTAGTTGATGCGGCTTTGAGAGTCGCAAGAAACTTGTCGGCCTTTTTGGCCCGCAGGGCACAGCACTGAGTCCTGCTGCCAGACCTGCCAGCCGGAAAGTTATCACTTTTTTTTTTCTTTAGAAGTTGGAGATTTTACCAAAAAACACACATATTTTTCATCTTTGCTTGGCCATCAGATTTTGGCTCAGTAAGGTGTTTTCTAACTCTTCAGCACAATTTTTCAGGAAAAACAAAGGTGTTTCATGCAGACACTGGACACTGAGCACTGGAAGCGTTGGGGGGGGGGGTGCGCGGGAAGTTGCAGGATTCCGCAGTTTCCCTAACTCTGCGGGCCACCACACTGTGTGGATTCTCATCATAATTTCTGTCATTTCATGTTTCTTCCTGCTCATTCCTGCTGTCGCCTGACTTTTTGCGCCAAATGCATCTAAAAATCTTTGAACAAGAAGCAGGCAGAACAACTGGGGAGCAACAAGTTGTGGCACACATCAAGCCAGACGATTTCCGTCGTCTTGGTCTGAGCGAAAATCGCGCTTTGTGCTGAAACCTTTCTGTTTCTGAAATTCTTCTCTTTAGTAGTTATTCAGAAAAACATGAAAAAAAAACAAACAAAGAAACAAAAACAGAAGAAAAACAACGAAGTTGAAGTTGAGACCATGCAGACACTCACTGTGAAGCGCCTTCTGCAAGGTTCTCCCAGTGCTGATCAGGTTCTTGATGCCAGGGTTGAAATTGTCCAGCAGGTTCTGAAAAAGAGAGAAAAGGTTTTGCCATTTATAAAGCACAGACATTCTCAGACCTGAACAGTAAAAAAGTTGCGATCAAACAGTGCTGACGATGGCGCAAGTGCACATGCAGGCTCTGAGATGATTGTCCAACCCCCTTCTCCTTGTCAGAGTGATTTCTCTCTAGAATAAGCAACCAATTTCGCGACGGACTTGGCGCAGGTTTTCTTGCATACGTTTTCATTTTTTGACACAATGCTTCACTTCAGATGCATCGATTTCTTGGCATAAAAATTCGTTCACAAGGTTACGGTAATTTCCTGAAACAAGGCAGAATGCATCATTCAAGCTTTTGATTGAAACCGCTTTGAATAAAAGACTGGCACATGCATTGCACCACGAATGAAAATCAATGGAGTTTCAACCATCGATAATCATCGTTTCCACCAATAATTTTCCAAAAACAGAGAAACCATGAGAGCAATGTGGAATTGTCGTAAAAGGTGTCAGTTGTTTCAAGAAGGATAACAATTATTAATAACTGAGTCATTTGAGGTGAATTGATCGGGTTTCCCAGGTGTAAATTTGTGTCAAAGTGAGGGGGAGCCAGAGTGGCACTGCGTTTGTTCTGCCACACGTGTGCCATCAAAGAACCATACATTGACAAGGTGCACATGTGACTAATGCTTTGGGGTGTTGCACACATTGAACATTTTTTGGAAAAAAAGCTTTTTCTGTGTTGCCAAACATCACACAAGACCAAAAACAGTCGTTTTGTGGTGAATTTTTTTCTGTTGAATTGGAGGACAGCAAAAGGTGATTCATGCGATTCTGTCCATGCAGTGCACCAAATACCTTTTGCAGGTATCATCAGAAATGTTCTACATGTACTCACAACGAATAATTGGCTTGTCTGCATGTTTGACTTGCACCTGAATTGGGCTTCTTGGGTCAACACTCCATTAATCATCCAACCCGATTGCATCTTTTGTTCATCCCTCTTTATCCGCATATTGACAGCGATTTGATCATCTGTGTTTGCATTGAAAATGCTCATCATTTACAGAAATACACTGAAATTCTGCCTGAAGATGGCTGTGTGTTGGTTGCGGAGACGCAATAAATTTAGATTAACATAGTGCGTGGATTTTTTTTTCGACCTGGAGAACATCCCAGATGAAAAGAAAGGACAAACGCTTTTCAATAAGTGATTCAAATGAAAAAGGGGAAGAAAAATCAAGTAAAAAGAATTTGTCAAAAGAAACTCAGCCCTCGCATCTTGCGTGCTGCTTTCTTTTTCATCAACAAACTCAATTTGGCATGGTACGATGTTCCTGGGTGATTCTTTGGCTCACGGTGGAATGAATCCTGGATAGATTAAGACCAATAATGGACATGACCTTTGGGATTGTTGTTTTCATCCAGAGGAAGTAAATTTACTGTTTTTGGATTTTCCTTTTCCTTGACAACAGAAGGATCACTGGACCTTTTTACGTGTTTGCTGTTTTTAAATTCCTCTGTTCAGAATTACTCTGAAGTATAACTTTGCACCAGAATTTTTTGTGCATTGCATCTTTGTGCTTCTCTGATGTAAAATGGAAACGGCATTTTTTTTTTGGCTTTGAAGTCAGGTATCTAACAAAGGAATTTTCCCTGGTGTCTTCCAAATTTAGAAATAGACAATCAAGCCGATGAATTGTTTTGTTCATTTACTGCCTTGAAATTTTAAAACTGTATTTTCCTGTTGAGTCGTCCCGTAGGTTTTGCGTGTTGTGGAATGCACAGCAACAGGGAGTTTATCCTCTGACCGGTTTGAAGTTGCAATAATCCTAAATCCCCTGTGCGATTGATGCTGGAAGCAAGAGACAAAACTTCCACCTGAAGGCAAAGAGCGCTTCTTGGCTAAGAGCAAAATGGACTTTTTTGAGGCAGGATGAGTCCGGAAGCTCAGGGTTCACCACTGGCGCGACAACGTGGTGAGACGGTGAGACCTGTCAAACGCAACACCGGCAGAACTCTCAACTGACCCATTCCTCGATGCAGATTTTTATTTAATTTTTATACGCTCCTCGAAAGATGACATTTTGGCTGACACGTACGCCAGTTTAGGAGTCTGAGACACCGGAGGCACCTCACCTGCTATCACAGTAAATAAACAGCGTGACAACGTGCGTCACACAGTCCACGTTCACGCGCACACGCATGTGTCGGTAATTACATGAACAGGTGACACGAGACTTGCCCGGAACTCCCAATAAGCAGAAATAGACTATCACATTGCCTTTGTCATGTCACCTGCTGCAGGTCTCCGTCGTTACTCATCAGTAGCGGCAGTAACTAAGGTGTTGCCATGGAAAATCCCCTGCATCAGGGCGGGATTTACATCAGCTGAGTTCAAGAAGCATGTCCATGGCATTCCTCCGTGATCATGACAACTCGAAAATTCCTTTCTGTCTGGTTTGTGACGCCGTAGAAAAAAGAACAATGAGATACGAACCAGTTTGATTTCAAAATTACCTCACAATTCATGCACGTCCAACCAATTTGTTGTATCAGAGTATCTCGCTTCCTCCCCATGGATAGCCATCCCCCTCTGGTCAAGAAGAATTGCTTTGCATTGCATATATAGTTGTCCAAAGGGTATATCTATTGATATATATATACGCCTCGCAAGCGCGCCCGCCAATTTTCACTGATTTTTCTCTTTGTAATTGGTGATTTTGCAATTTTTTTTCGCATGATTGGTATGGTTAGGTATTTTCTGACTTTTCTGTTCCAGAAAAAGGGGAAAAACTATTGCATGTTTGGGACAAATCTGTGGGCTGCTGAGAGAGGTTGTGGGAAGCTGGGGAAGTTAGTTTCCTGCTGGCCACCACACTGGGTAGATTCTCGTTTCATGGGTGATGTATGCTGACCATTCCTACCTTGACCTGGGTCAATTAAAAACAATTGGGTCAAAGCCGTGTAACCTCAGCTTGGATCCCTTTCTGGAACTTAGGTCTATATCCAGACAAGGGATGCTGGACCTGAGAGCGTGAGAAATGCCTGCAGTAAACAAAAGTAAGTGACACATGACGTTCTCTTGTGTCGATGGATAGACGGCTTGAAGCTGTTACATTACACAGGGCGTGGTTGCTGTGTACACTCCACCTGAACCAATATACTTCGCAAACACACCATTATCTCCTTCTGCCGTGCGGATACATCCCACCAAGGGGCAACCAAGAAGGAAAACGAAATCGAAAACCGAAACACCCAGATGCTTTTGTGTCACCCCTGAAATCCAGGGAATGGAACTTTTTTCCTCTTTGTGATCTTTTTTTCTCAGGTCTTGGGAACCTGCAGGCAATGAGTTTTCTGCTCTTTTCATCTGAGGTTCCGTGTTCTTGTTTGTGAACTAAGGTTTTCCTTTCACGCAAAAGCACCAGGAAGCACAGACATCCGTGCGAAACAGTGGCAACTTTTTGCAGGTACAGAGAAGGGAAATTTTGCAGAAAGACAGATAGTTGTGCCTTGAAAATAATTGTTCCTTGTCGCGCAACCACTTCTCCCACACAAGATTGCATGGAGAACATTGAACTCCAATGTCTCTCCCATGGTTCTCAGAAGCTGCATAGACAGTTTTTTATTGACGTTTGGCGAACATTTGAACATATGAAACTCCTGACAATGTACTTTCACAACAACTTTCGGCCTTTTTGTGTTGTACATTTCTGAAAAAAATGACCCGTTGATGACAAATGGGCAAGCAAACAACTGGGTGTTGTTTTCCAAATGAAATGTTATTCTGCGCGAGACACAGCTGTCCACAGATTTTGCGATTTTTAGGCAGATGAAACCGATAAGGAAGGCATACAAAAAACTCCAACACAAAAGACAAGCATGTGCGCATGTTATTTACACACAACTTTTCTTTGCTGATCACCCTCGGGCCAGGTCCAACCCGTGCTAGGCGACATGTGGCAAGGGCCACATATATACAGGACAACGAAATTGCGCTTTACACGTTCTTTTTCTTACGCACGCAACAGAAAACTGATGCGGCCAAGAAATGACCAAAAACAGAACTTCTTTCTTCTTTTTTTGTTCCCCTGCATGCTCCTCTCTAAGACAGAGACGTTTGCTGAATACATCTGAATTGTCTCCTCGGCAAAGAGATACCTGCACAAAGGCAAAGAGACATTTCTGTGGTTGCTATTCTGAAGTTCCATCAATTATGGAAGAGCGCTGCATGTGCAGAGGCAGAACAACCAACGGGCCTTCCTTCATGGAAAACACGCGCAATGTTCTACTTCAGGAAGAAAGACAAGACACTTGTGATCACAGATATACGCCTTGACTTTCCATCTCAAAAGGACATGTTCTCTTGACTCTTGATCTCGGCAACCATTCTGCTTTCAGGTTAAGGGTGTCCTCCCTTCTGTGGCCACCACCAAACCGAATGCTGTACAGATTGAAGAGGCAGAAACGTGTCAAGTGGAATAAATCATTTTCTTGCTCATTGCGCTCCATCCACCTGTCACTCCTTGTCTCATTCTTCTTTTCAAACAAGGCGTACTTTTTGTTGCAGAAGAGGCAGGGGACACACGCTTTTTCGCCGTTTATGGCTCTTCATTTCATTCAGCAGGTCAAGCTAAAATTCCCGCAACATAAGAAACACCTCACACAGTGCTGAACATATATATTCTCTTGGTTCCTGTTGCAGTGTTCTTTGACACAAGTGCAGATTATTCTCCAACATGCACCTCAAACGTCTTCGGTAATGAGGCTGACACGTTATTGGCTCACCCACACGCAATTTTTGCTGCACCTGTTCTGGACCTGCAGCTTCTTCCTCAAGAGAAACCAAATTCAAAAGAGACAACCAAAGGTGCAGGGTTGTGCCTGCAGGCGGACAATACCCCTCGCGCAATCTCTTGTTCCTAAACGGGCGTTCTCCACCCTTCCACACAAGACGCGACGCGAGAGGCGTAGGATGCAAAAATCAAATTGTAGCAACAGAACTGTCCACACTGCACGCAACAAGCAGCGCATCAAGCAAGCGTCAAAATGGGACTTGGCTCCATTTGTTCGCGCCGCGCGTCCAGTGTGGATGAGGCCTGCATGGAAGGCGCTCGCACCCTGCAGAAAAAGCTTTCCAGAAGCTGAAGTGCAAGCAACTTTGCTCATCATTTACCAGAAAGGCAAAGCGACGCACCACAATGTGGTTTTGACAGGTGTTTCAAGAAGCATTCAAATCGTAATTTGTTAATCACAAATCAGAAAGAACGAGCTTGTGTCTGTTCTTTTTTAGTCGTGCACATGAACACAATGTTTGCTGTTGCGGAAGAAAAGTGTCTGAGTAATGTTCGCTGCCTGCAAAGTGAGTGGTAACGTTTGACCTCGCCCAGTGCAACCAAAACGTGCCGTGAATCAGTCGGTAAATTTCCTTGATTCTTACTCTGGGATTTTTTCTTTGCAATAAAATGGCAGTGAAGGAGAAAGCAATGGACAAACTTACCCGATAGATTCCCTCGGTGAGAAAATGCACCTTTTCGCTGTCCGACAATTTTTCCGACATTTTGGCGCAGATTTGGTTATTCCCACATTGTCACTAGTTGCACGTGTTGTGTTAAAAACTGGGTGTTGGCCGCTGATCGTGTAAAGGTAGCAGGAGCGGCACAGCTTCAAAGTGAAGCTGCCTGTGACGTCATCCAGGTGAGAAAGTTTCCCGCTAACCAATCAGAGCGCAGCTTTTATCCTTTGACGAAATGGTTCAAATGGTGGCATGGTTTTTCTCATCCCCGCTTTTTCGTCCTCAAAAAACTTCAGCAGAAACTGTGCAGAGGTGAAGAACAAAACTGCTCCTGTCAGGTGCCGTGCGCTTTGCCCAACTGATGCTGACACACACACCCGATGCCACACACGCTTCATTCATGTGTCATTGTTTGACATCAAATAAATGTTGAACAAAACCTATGAATCAATGATGATTGTTGAAACCATGAATAATTCAATGAGTTTTTGTGCTGGTTAAAATGTTCTTACGTTCATTTCACACATTTCTCTTCTCCAGCTGGAGGCTGCCAAACTTGCAGTCTTCTCTTTTTCCGGACTGTTTCACCAATGTTCAACCGCCGATTTCCGACATATCTGCCTTTGGTGCACCACCTTTTGAAAAAATCTTATCAGGATGATGTGAACGCACGCAAAACCAAAATCACCTGCAGTTTGGTACATGAATTGTTTATTTTCTTATATTTGTTATAAATCACTGGACTTGGCCCGGAAAAAGCATTGTTTCACATGTACTGTACCGTGTGAGGGCTCTGGCCCACCGTAAAGCTTCGCGAACTAGAAAACAGCGCCCTTCATTGATCGCTCAATTCTAATTGACGCCTAGAACAGATAAAGCATCAATCGCAACTCTCTCCAACCCAGATCACCGAAGTGAATTTTTGCGCTGAGAAAAACCCACACATTTGCGTGTGAAATTCCACACATTTTGGATTCCCCATCCTGGGTGGGTTACGTTTCAGAGAGTTACGTTCAACGGCCTGAACTGACAACACGCGCGTAACAGTGAGGCGAAGAAGAGCGCGCAAAAATATTTACGCAAAGGAACAGCCAATTTATTTGCTGCACCTAAACGGCAACGAGAACCCGGTCCAGAAGCCCAGGTCAAAGATTCCACTTCCAGACCGGACTGTTTTCCAGATTCACTTTGCAGCTTGATGCTAAAATAGGAAATGGCCTCCCAGGAAACCCAAATAAGAATAAATGCAGGAAGGAAATGAACAAACAGAACTTGACTAAAAATACATCAGGTAATGTCTTTTCACTTTTTTTTTTTTTTACAGTTTCGAGTGCTGTTCTTTCTGTACAAAATCTACATCTAAAGCTGCATGTGGCTTTACATATTTACAATGCGAAAAGGCCAAAGATCTGGAAATGATTATTGTACAGTGACGGCACATGCGCAATTTTCCTGTTTTCGCACAAGAAAAAAATTCATTGCAAAATTTGTACTCAAAACGATATTTACATCTCTTCATGCACACGAACTCGCTGGCTGTCATTCATATGAAAACAAAATTTTTTAACTGAAACAAAAAAACAGCAAGAATTGGAACAAGGGTTGGACATTCCATGCATTCTCAAAGACTGTCGTCAAGCCTGTCCAATGAAATGAAGCACGTCGAAGTTTTTGGTAAATTGCTCAACAAACAAAAGGTATTCTTTGTGTTCGTAAACTATGAAGAAGAAAACAAAGTTGAACATGGTGATCAAATTTATCCCCCTTGACACACTGGAGTTTTCCAGGAAATGGTGCTTGGGTCGGCACATTTTGAGCGCAAGACTTTTCTTTCCTTTTTTTTTTGAGATCGCAGGATTGCTAAAATTCCGGAATTTTCAATTGCCTCCAATGACACACCACCAAATTCAAACGTCGATCAAAGCGGAACTGACGAGAACATTGGTCACATACCACAGGCATTCAAAATTCGTTCGTTCATTCCTCAACGTTTGAAAAAACTTGTCACGACGACAGATTTGGACCATTCAGAAGGTGCATACATTTCGGTTAATGACAAAGTAAAGCTTCTAGACTGTTCCTCTTTTCTTGCTTTCATTGCATCAGCCAGAAAAAGAAAATAAAACTCTTTGACACCAACGAATTTCACGACTGTAGTTCTTTGAAAATGTCCCATTACGAAAAAAGGACCGATGAACTACAGGCTTTTTTTGACGGTTACAATCGACAATCAATCAGACCGTGTCGATCAGCCTCCCAGAATGCCAACAAAAAGGACAACATTTGAGGTGCAAGTACTTGAGGATTTAGTGAAAGAACGAATGAACGAATGTAAAAAGACAGACGGAGGAACAGGAACAGGATCAAACACCGTCCGAAAAATGGAATGGAATGACCACGGTACTGGGCAATGGTTTGTTATCCTTTTTCTTTCGCCAACATTGCATTTCCATTTCCTCCTCTCAAACATAAGAAACAGATGCGGGTTGCGCACCTCCCAAGCTGCGAGTGGAATCAAACTCGCATGCAAAGTAGGTCAGTTTTATGTGTGAGAACGTCGGCCAAGATCTCCGTGAGCAGACAAAAAGAAATGCTACTTCACAGATACAAGTTTCCACAGCATTGAACAAATCAAATCACCCAATGGGATTTTTATGGCACAAGTGCACAGTACAAAGGCAAGAAGACATCATCGTTGCAGAAACGATCTACCGGCTACAGTAACACTTTGCAACTTTCTCTTGTGTCCGTCACACCAGAAGAAAATTTCACATGCAATCAGTACAAGCAGCGAAAGCATTTCCCACGTGTTACACACTGAGATAAAACCATGGTTTTGTTGAGATGCGCATAGTTTGTGTACACTGTTGGATGAAGATCACAGCTCAGCAAATATCTCAAATAGTACACAATATTTACACTGTCTTCGTACTTAAATACACTCTGTACACGACTTTGTCAAACACAAAGCCTTCAGACATAGACATCCGTGGGTTCACAAATTTGTGTGATAGCAGCGGACAAAATCCAGTGTTGTCACAGAACACAGCCTCGAATGTTAACGATCTAACCTACAAAATCCTTCCAACACAACAAAACCTACTTGCATCCTTTCATTCTGGTGGCAGAAATGACACAGGGAAAAGCGTGAGTGAAAACCTGACGACTTTGTATCTTCCACGCGGAAAGAGAGGGAATTGCAGAACAGTGATGATGTGCTCGGAAAAAGTTGAACTGCAACGAACCACACGGGCCGAAGCGGATGGTTCCCCACTGAATTGCGCATACACGAGCCAGCTCAAAATAGGCT
>JAAUYG010078795.1_pt1 | contig 12042 bp, 6 predicted proteins | sample 7278091 | NCBI WGS metagenome assembly JAAUYG01 (sample SAMN14350201, study PRJNA611818) | marine sediment metagenome | isolation source: surface marine sediment (0.6m) | place: French Polynesia: Moorea | collected 2018-08 | reverse complement strand
CATTTCTGATTTTCACCGACCTTGTACATGTTGTATCACGGAAACGGCTAATTGTAGTCCTAAGTTTTTACATTTCTGGTATTCTTTAACTAGCAAGTGACCTAGCAGAGCGTCAAGGCCCCTGGGCCTCTTGTTAGTGTTCAGGATAGGGAGTATTTCGCGCAACAAAATTGCCAAATGAATAACCAGTTTCATTCGGAAGCAGAAGACCACTATCGGCCACTCATGGCTCATCAGAGTAAGTCATGCAAACATGAGATGACTTGGTCACTTTTTTCCTGGGTGTGCCTGCTCCTTGAAAGTGATAATCCACTGCCAGAGTAGTGTACGGTATCCGTACGCATTGTTTCACCATTACCAGCCACGTACAGTTTTAAATCCATTAACAATGTACTTTTGCCGAAGAGTCATTGTGTTGCCGCCATTTTGTCTTCAGATCAGATCTGCAAAGCTCTGATTGGTTGGAGTTACTTTGACCCAATCAGTAATGTGCAAATGTTTCGGGACCTTTTGTGCCTGTTAGGTTTTTCTCGGGTATGTCCGGAAAACTTTCCCGCCAAGGGGTTGAAAATACTCGCTATTGTTTTGAGATCATACAGTGCTCTTGTCTCAAAATGGTCTATAAACCAAAAATGGCTGGTCATAGAGCAAACCTGACTGGAATTTTGGACTCAGGGGTACTGGAGTAACACATATACGATACCTGTGGACTCGTAGTGTTCAAGGTCATTCAGTGCACTTGTCATTGCATGAGATTACATGTATTTTGGCATCGTTCAGTGCATGTGCAACAGTGTAATACTTCACAATGGTGTTCCTTCTGCTGTTGTTAAGTAGAGGAGCGAGGCCCATAGGCCTCATGTTTTAACATTTTGTTAATATAATCATGATAATACTTTCTATTGAACTTTCAGTTATATTTGCCCCTTGGTTCCATCCTTGAATCTCCTGGATTCCCAGTTTGATGGAGTTGTCCTGGTGACCACCTCCATAGATTCTGCTCCAGAAGCTTTTCAGAATACTCTTACAGATTATGTCAAGGTATTGCTTTCTTGTCATGTCATCATAGTAGTACTAGTATTTAAAATGTTGAGTCATATTCTGCGTATATGCGTATGTCAATTTGCTTTGACTTGTTAAAACCCGCAAAAGGTTAGATATACTGTATCTGTTGGTTTGATTAAGCTTCGCATGCTTAGGGCTTACTCTGTTACTAGTATTGTAATTTTATCCTTTTGCTTCTTTTTCAAATATAAACATGATAAAATTACAAGCATTTTGCAGTTTTAGTGTTATGCTTCCCTTTCGAGTATGATATTCAAATGATAATCGTATTCTTTATCATGTTTATTGATTTTAGCTGGATGAATCCTGCACTGCATCTGTTGTCAGATGCAATGCCATTCCTTCCGAGAGACTGGTATGTATGCCTATACCATGGATACTGACTGTATTTTTGTTTTGGGAGACATAATTAAATCTTATTTTCTCAAAGAGTATGAACCAAATCCCAAAATATTTTTATGGATTGAACAGAGAGAATTCAGTTGATTCTTGTTGCAAATTGGAAACTTGCCACTGCCTTGGGCCTGGGAGGTCACATGGATCTGTACTTGATTCTCTCTGTTGTTGATGTAAAGATATTTAGCAGTGGGGATGGGTGGGTGGGGAGCTGTTGTGTATGCTTATAATCTTACATAGCTTATAGGCCATACCTGAAGCATATGAATGTTGTGTACAGCAAAACCTGAAATCTTCAACTGATGAGATCCCTCAAAATATTAGTTGGCTAAATAAAAATTAAAATTGGCAACTACACTTCCAGCTTTTTCTAATTCAATTCCAGGTTTTCAACCTGTAAAATGATTAACCATTTTAGCATTACAGATTACCGATACACAATGTTGTTATCAAGGTTTAATATGAAAAATTATGATTACAATTTTTGCTCATGATTATGACTAAGTTAGGATTATGAAGGTCACAACTAGGATTAGATTACAATTACATTTTAAACTCTAGCGATTGTAGTAGATTACAAATTATGATTACCCCAAGTCTGCAAGATACTTATGCATTATTTTTTCTTATGCAGTATATACTTTTGCACATTTATTGCAAAAATGGGCACATGTATCAGTAGATTCTTACATTTATCAGATCCAATGTAGACACTGACTGTAGGACACTAAAGATTCACATGATTGTCTGTAATGCTGTCAAATCTTTTTAAGTGCCACTAAACCCTTCAGGTTTGAGATTAGCGTACTTTGAATTACCTTTAATACATTGATAACCCCCATCCCTGCTTATTTTTATATGAGAGGACTTAACTACTAATATATCTCCATAAAATGGGCTATTACAGAGATAATCAATTGACCCTTGACAAAAATACTAACTAGGTTACCGTTGGTTTGAATTTCCGGTAACAGTCCAATGTAACCTTCGGTTTGCACTTGAAATTCTTAATACATGTATCAATAATTGATAGGACCCTTATTGTGCCGGAGTCATGAAGCAATTTAAATTTGGATCTCAAACCATTATGGAAGAATAACATCTAAAGCATTACTGCAGTACCGGTAGTGTGGATTTTAGTCCTTATCATGGGCATGACTCATACAAACTGAATAATACACTATACTACACGACAGCCTCGAATACCCTGGGCTAGCATTACCTATTACATGTAGCCACTTAGCCGAATGCTAAAACAATTCCCATGTGGCTAAAAGAATTGGTTTGCTTTTAGTCACAGTGGCTAAAGCCTTTATAACTTTTACCTCCTGCGTTGTATGCAGTTTACATGAATCAATGCTATACAGTTGTCCCTGCAATTTGAGACCCTTCCATTTAACAATTCCTCCATTTTAAGACCAGCCATCAGTGACGCCATTGTTATATTAATTTAAATATTCCTTCCATTTTCAGACCACCTCAAATTTAAGACCGCGTTTGCGTGGCTGAATGGGTGATCTTAAAATGCAGGGACCACTGTATATATCATAGATGTCATTTAAGTTATTTGGATAGTTAACCATGTTAACAGGAACTTAACCGGATAGATACATCATCATGTTCAGAATCTATGGATCCAAATTTCACACTGTCAGTGCCTTTTACAAGCATATAAAAAAATGATGTGCTTTAACCACAGTGGCTAACCATGAAAATTTTATAGTGCTATCCCAGAATACCTTAATCATTGTTGAACAGAACAAGGACAACCTGCCTCTAACCAATTTTTTTCACAGAACTCTATTCATGTCTGGTATTTTGAGCATAGTATGTTGTAGAGAAAAATGTACAAATTACTTGAATAGGACAACCACACCTATTTCATTGTTTGAATATGAAAATCAGAATATCACATGTGTTGGGTATACATGTATTTTGAAAAGTGTATATATTTTGTCGTCTTCAGATTTATGCCCCGACTGGGCCAGTTACCCGGGATTTTGACGATGTGCGATGCTTTCAGGAAGCTGCCCAGGCGGGAGTGAAAAGGTTTGGCACATTTGCTAAAATACTATAACCCTGGATTGGGAATCTAAAAATAGAACAGAACCCCAGGGTAAGACCACTCACATGGTGGAATGTTATAAACTGATCTTGACCATGTGAATTCTGAGGTGGTGACTACCATACTAAACATTCAAAATGTAGTTCCGGTATTGCTTAAGTAAGTAAGTCTGTATGCTTGGCTGATCACATCATCACACAGTGACTTTCCACTGTATGTAAGTCTTTTTAGCACAGCATATGTTGACAAAAAGGCTGGTATGTTGCATGCATTGTTCAATAAGCACCTTTAAAATTTTAAAAAGATGTTGGTTTAAACATAATGCAAGAATCCTGGATGGAAATGTCAGGATTTTCTGCAAACAGAATTAACAGATGTATAACATATTGCAACAATCAGAGATAAAATAGGGGTATTGGGGGAGGTATAAGGATTGGCCTGTGAAGGCATGTGTCTCTCTCATGTTTATCGACATGTTATTACACTTCAGAAGTTTTGATACCATGCACTCTTCCCAAGTTTGTACATTTAGAACTAAAATTTTCATAATTTATATGTTTTTCTAAAATTTGAATTTTGGAATTTTTTTTCCATTAACATGGGACCCTAATAGACTGAAAATTTCAAATTATTATTTCTATCACAGTTATGATTTCTAAAAATTTTCTGTGACTGTGCTCACAATGTTTTTATTTAAATTTCAATTTTAAAGTTAAAAAAAAAGAAAAGTAGTTCAAGTTAAAGTTGCTGTATATTTTGAGTCTTTTATTTTTACGGTGTTGGTGTGACATCACAACATGGCCCGATAGTTGCTTTTTGCACATCGCAAAAAATCTGCTGCCATCTTCTTTAAACTTTTGTTTGCTGTTATCAGGTCTCTGGCAGCCGGTTGTAAGGCCCCGCTGATCGTTGCTCCCACTCATGCACGATATCCACTCAGCACTAGAGTTACATACCTAGGGGCTCTGCATGCCTTGTACACGGTAGGTACAGGAGTCCTTGCATTTAAATTTAAGACCACCTGATCATCCAGAAAAATAGTTTCTAAAAATTGAGGGTGGTGTTAAAATGCAAGGAGGTTTATATTGAAAATATAAATGTTGTATCACTGATGGCCACCATTGGGCAGTCTTATAACGGCTGAGGTATTCTTAAATGGAGGGGTCTGAAATCTAAGGGACCACAGTACTGCATTGTATGACAGTGCAGTACAGCTATGGTTGAAAATCCACTTACATGTTCTATATATTTCTAAATATTTCTCCGGTTGACTGTATAACATTTCTCTAAATGTTTTAAAGCAAAAAAAAAACAAAACAGTTGATTGTGAACTCTATGGAATCTGATGCAACTGGCAACTAAAGTCAACTGCTGAAAGAATAAATTAGGTTTAGATTAGGTATGAGAGAATGGATTTCAGAAAGTCAACCATGGTGAAAAAACACACACACAAAAAAAAAAATTCCACATCCAAAATGTTAAGCAGAAAGTTGTTTTGTTCTTAGGTATCTGTTTGACATCGTAATGGAATAACAAAGTGGCGAGATGCAGTTTATTAACATTTCCTTGATGCTTTGTGTACCAGTACGACCCCCTCCATCTTTTCAGCCCATTGAAGTACGTGAAGGAAGGCCCGAAAAAGCCAGAAAAGCAAAAAAAGTTGGACTCCTGCTAAATAATGAGGAATTCCGTGTTCTTCAGGCACTTGAAGTTGGCAGGTGGGGAACTTGCTGTTATTATTTTAAAGATTGTAATACAGGTCTTGAAAAGTGGTGGGGCGGATGGCCGAGTGGTTAAGGTACTGGACTCTCAACCACGAGATCGTGGGTTTGAGTCCCGCCATATACTAGGTCTTCTGGGCCTAAAGTCCTTGGGCAAGATTTGTATCCTAAATGTGCCTTGAGGTGATTGTTAATATGCAATTACTTGCTTGTCAAGAACCTCATAAAATAAATCAAATTTAAAAGAAAAGAAAAGAGGTTTTTTGTGTGCAAAACAAATACAGGTTATAGATGCAGTGTCTATTTTAGCTTTCATTAGAGTTGATACATGTATAGTAACATATAGGGAATAAAGTGAAACATATGGAGAGATCACTGTCTACTGTTAGTCTTCTATAATATGTGGATGCAGTGTCTTACATCTCAAAATAAGTTATCGAGGCTGATGTTCTCAAAAATTCTCAATTTAAGTTTTGATTTAAGGCATATTCTTAGCCAATCACAGCGATGATATTGCTGACGGAAGTCAAAACTAAGTTATGCCTTTTGACTTAATATTCCTGGGTTGGGGTCCTTGGAGCTGCTTAAATTTTAATAAGATTTAAGTATTTTTGTTGGAGTTTTCAAAACTGCTTAAGTCTTAATAAGACTTAAGTATTTTTGAGAACTCCCAACACAGGAGGAATTCTTTAAGCTCTGGAATATATGATAATTTTACTTTACGTTATACAATATTTTCCCTTTACCTGATCCTAAAGAGCTGTCTGTCGGGATATTGGAGGGTCGGATCCAGAGAGAATGTCAGCACCGCGGGTGGAGAGTTTCGTTCAGGATACATTCCAGAACACTTGTATCAAGGCAAGCAGGCAGATAACACCAAAGTACAGTGAAACCAAGACCACCCCAGAAATGAGACCAGTCCCAAACTAAGATTGCTTACTGGAGAACCAAAAGTTAACACACCAATGCTGTCCAGTGGATAAGGTGCCCTTTTGTACAAAAGTCAATCTTCTGTCTCAAACAGATCTTAAGAGCAGTAAAGACAGTGGTAACTTTACAAAGGGAGCAGTGACCTTAAGCTAGCTCAAGACCAGAAATGAAGCCACACCAGGTTTGAAACTGTGGCCGCACTAGAGAGGTGTCCTTTGGGGAGAGGGAAACAAAATGCATGCATTGATAGATATCAAGTGGGAAAGATTCTTGGCTACAATACATTAGCGAGTGTAGCATCTGTTGGAAGTAGTCACTGAGAGAGGGACTACTGTACAGCTTATTTGTGTGAGTGATAATAATAATAATATGCAGTTCTTAGTGGTCCCTCTCTTAGTGGCCACTCTCAACAGAGGCCACCCTCTCTAATAAGGCCGCAAATTTTTGCTGCAGCTACTATCAACATAGTTACTTCTTCCTCTCATCAAAGGCCACCTCTCTAATGTGGCCACAATTTCTTGGCAAATAGGGTAGCCTTATTAGAGAGGGACCACTGTAGCGCTTTTTCCTTGCCGAGGCTAGGTTGAAGCACGTTACATATTATTACCCGTGGCAGACACTGTTACAACCATCACCTGCTGTGCATGTGCATAAGTGCCTCAGTTTTATTTTGTGTTGTGCAGGTGAATGTCGTATCTGACCTTGCCACGTTGGAGAGGGAGTATCCACTGCTGGAGGCTGTTAACAGAGCGGCTCGAAGTGAGTAATAGGAGCATAGGAATGGATGACCTGTGCTTGATACGGGTTGAAGAAGGTTAACATTTTTCTCTTTCAGTTTGCTTGACATAGGTTGAAAAGGGTTAAAATTCTTCCCATTCTGTAACAGCATTATAGGAATACTACCCATAATGCATTAGCCTGGCCAGCAGTTATATACTAATGCTATTTTAATGCTATATGTAACTAAATTAGATGCTATTTTGTGATTCAAAATTAAGATTTTCCCAGAATTAAGACCTTTGTTTCAACTATAGGTGATCTTAATTCTGAAGTTTATTTGCGTGTTGATGACTGAGGTCGGTGACCTGTATATGCTTGCATTTTACATGCTCTTGGGCTAGTTTCTGAAAAATTTTATCTCTAGAAACAAACTTAGTTCACTCATCACCTTGAAAACCATTGTGTTTTCATGCGTAAGATAAATAGGGGACTTAAAATGTTTCCAGAAGTCAACCCCTATATCTTTACCTTTTGATAGCTTTATCATGTATCTTTCTCTATCTGAATGTACCACTCCAGTATTTCTTGTCCCATATCAGATGTACCCAGACATGCCGGTCGTGTCATCTTCCTGGAGTATGAAGGAGAGGGTCCCATAGATACCACACTTATACTGGTCGGAAAGGTAAAACTGTGGTCACACAACGGGATATTGCCTTATAACATGGTTTCCATGAAATGAATGATCGGTTAGACACATGAATAAAGCAAGCGGGGGTTCCTTCCTCCATGTAAGGTGTCGATGAAGGACTCACCAGTGTATCGTACATGTATATGAGCATTGCTTGTCTAGTAGATGGCACCGGCCGTGCCTTTTCTTGCGTGGGCAGCTGGGTATCTGAAATGTATGCAGAATGGCCATCGTTGCTAGCACCCTTGACAGCAATGTTAGCGGTAACACTGGCTTTACATGATATACAATGTGGTATAATGGGGTACAAGGCTTGGGCCTATATTTGCTACTCAAGGCTACTCAAGGTGTAGCAAAAAAAAAAGAATGTAGCTAAGAACAGGCTTATGAAGAGGTATTAAGTAAACTAATATGTTAAATCATTCATTGATAGTTGGCGGTTACAAACGGTTTATGTATGCAGCTTGAACTGTTCATTAGCCTGTTCTTAACTACATTTTTTCCTGTGACTAGTCCTTGCTTAACCTGCGCGGTTTAGGCCTGGGCTAGAATCACACCCACACCTCCTACTTTGCTGGAAAAAAACCACCAAGCTTTAGTACAGCTTTAGTGATTTTCATGCATGTTGGATGGAACCTTCAAGTGGCAAATATAGACAATCCTGCAAATAGAAATGGCGGTGAACTTTGTGAAGAAGAGTGGGTAATGTGAAAAGCTGAATAGAATACAAATACATGTAAATGTGTAACTCATAAAATTTTTACCATCATGGAATACTAAGTAATTGCCTGTGTAGTAGTTACTGATGTTTGCCTACTGTTAGGATTTTGCATAGTCAAAATGCTCTAACAAGCTATTACAGCGCATTTATGCACCTTTATGGCTCCAAGAGAAGAAAGAAAAATTACGGATAGTGGACATCGCTGGCATTCGTTTACACAAGATGTTGCTAGGTTACCAACTTCTGTTGCCAGGGTATCAACTATGACACGGGCGGGGCTGACCTGAAGGTGGGCGGAGTTATGGCTGGAATGCACAGGGACAAGTGTGGCTCAGCGGCTGTGGCAGGGATATTCCAGGTATGGAGGCTGAACGGCCTCAAATCTTTAACTGTTTGGATTTAGTGAGAACTCAATTTTGAGTTTTGTTTACACAGTGGTCCCTGTGATTTCAGACCCATTCATTTTATGACTTCCCTATTATAAGCCTGGTCATCAATGGCATGTCTCTTTATTGGTTCCAATATATATATCCCTCTATTTTAACACCACCTTTAATTTAAGAGAATTTTATTTTACTGGTTGAATGAGTGGCATTAAAAATGCAGGGCCTCAAAAATGTACAATGTAAAGTAAGTCTCTCTTATTCACTTTGCATGGCACATACCGTTAATATTCTTCACCTTGGCAAATTATCCAGTGTGGCTTATAGTGTCATATATTAGATACTGTAACAGTGCAAATTTTAAACAAGAATTTCCCCAAGGGCAGCCAACTGAGACAAAAGACGTTGCTTTCTGCATTTTAAGACAAGCCATTCAGACATAAAGCTATGGTCCTAAATTACTGGTGGTCTTAAAATGCAGGTATATTCAGTTTGAAACTATGTGTGAGAGTGGTGTGATTGGTGAATTTGGTGTAGGGTCCTAAGTAAGTTTGAGGGAAGTCTAGTTTGAGGGAAGTCTTGATAAATTCAGACCTTCTCTGAAATCATCAGCTCACTGCATGCACTGTTTCTTAGATAGCTTGCTTGCTTCCAAGATGGACCAGCAAATTACCGGTTCTAAGAAGTCACATGCTGGCTTTTGTATACCCTAGAAGCGCAAGAAGACTGCTCATGTGATATGTTGAATTGAGATGCTTTGTAAAAGTCTCTGGCATTTTTTTTTTTTTGGGGGGGGGGGGGGACTGTCTGCAAGCTTGCTCCTTGTGTTAAAACAGAAAGCATAAATTATCGATTTCTGTGGCATGTCGTTCTCTGATGCTAGTTATTGAACTCCATGAAGAGTGATTGGAAAGATTTAAAATAAAATTAGATGGAAATTGATAATTTTTTTCTTTTGCGTTATACCACTTCCAGGTTCTCTCTATGCACAAACCCAAAGGGTTAAAGGTCATAGGTGCCATGTGCATGGTCAGGAACAGTATCGGCTCAGGTGAGTGTGTTTAGGGTTTGGGGAAACAAATTTAGGGTCACAATGTATTTTTGTCAAAATGCAAATGTTATCTACTGTACTCTGTACTCATCCTGATATATCTTAACTGATGCACATTCCCCTTCTACAACAAACATACCACACCAGCTAAAAGGCAAATTCATACCAAATGCCTGATGAAATATCAGAAGATTATCAAGAAACCGTAAAATATGAATGATATTTGGGCAAGACAGGCTCAAACTGAAAATAATAAGGAATGGGGATGAAAAGGGTTAATATAATCATGATAATAATTAGACATGGATGCATGACTTTAGTTTGCTCTGCGTGGTGCTTTTGGTGTGATATTGCTTATAACTACGCTCACCTCAAGCTATTACTTTTGCATTCTTCCGCCAGGAGAATGTCCATAGCCAGAATAAAGACGTTTACCCACCATAAAACGCCGAATTACCATAATCCCTGACTTATATTGTATCATCAAGAAACTGTAAAATCTGAATGATATTTGGGTAAGACAGGCTCAACTGAAAATAATAAGGAATGGGGATGAAAAGGGTTAATCTAATAATTAGACATGGATGCATGACTTTAGGTTGCTCTGGGTGGTGCTTTTGGTGGAGATATTCACCCATGAAATATCAATTCTAATTAAAAGTGCAGAGATGCATGTACCGGGTATTTAGGACTTTACCCCGAAGGGTTAAGGCAGGCTCTTTTTTTATGTAGGGTCCTTTTTTGCTGAAAATTTTGTATGCATGTGTAAATTGATAGTGCTCATTTAATTTACAGAGAGTCACATTAATTTGTCATGAAAACTAAATTAGATTTGCATGTGTGATTCACTTTGTGTTTTTTTATGTCTGGAATTTACAAGCTATTTATTTGTCCAAGAGTGTTACGTTTCCGACGAAATTATCACATCTCGTGCCGGAGTTCGTGTCCGTGTGGGGAACACAGACGCCGAGGGGCGTATGGTGATGGCAGATGTTCTGTGCCACATGAAGGAAAAGGTGCAGTCCTACTTCTGATTGTTTAAGCATGTCCACGCAATATATTTCGCATAATTATAGGCATCCAATCTACCGGTATATTTGTTTTTTGTGATAATAATAATTAGATCACAAGTTTGTTAGAATGGAGCTATGATCCTGAATTCCAGAGTTTGGTGTGGGAAAATTTTTCAGTGGTTGAAGTCTATTGCCTGTGACGTAAATGAAATACAGTAGCAGTTGCTTTAAGACCATCCCAGAAATTAGACCACCCCAGACCACTTATTGCTGGACAAAGGTTCACAAACCAGTACTGTATGGTTTAAAAAAATTGGGAACATCACAAAATTCACTTTATATTTCCTTCACTCCACTGTAATCACTATTAAAGAAAGAAATAATTGTACCTGCCGTTACGGAATCTACTGCTGTATTATGGACTGAATGCTCTGTAACATCAATGGCAAAAATGAATATCAGATTTTGTCATGAAACTATATTAGTTTTCGCACAACCTTAATTTTTTCTTTTCCAGGCTGCCGCAGAAACGAACCCACATCTGTTTACCATAGCAACACTTACTGGTCATGTGATTCGAGCCTATGGGGAAAACTATGCTGTGCGTATACTTGCTGTTTACATGCATTTCAGCACATGACACTTTCAAGTCTCCACTCCTGTGTTACTCTAAATATGGCATCCAGTCTTGATATCGCAGAATATCACGTGTATTTACCGGGTTTTTCCTAATCAAAAGAGCAGCCCAGAATAGATGTACACAACCCTCTGGCGACAAACCTATGATGCTATGGGAAACTCTTAACAAATGCCTGCCAAAATATCAGATTATCAAGAAGAGGTAAAACCCAAGCAACATTTGGCTGCTCATGCACAATGACTATTAGTAAAACCCAAGCAACATTTGGCTGCTCATGCACAATCACTATTACTTTGCAAACAGGGGTTCACATGGTTGTCATACTGCATATACATTGTTGGTTGTAGCTGCCAGCCAGCTGGCTCATTGTTGAAATTAATGTACAGGCACACTCACATCTCTGCACTCCCACATGCATGTCTATTAGGGATAATACAGTAATAGTGGGGGTTACTGTATCAGACTGGCATAGTAGTAGGAACTCTCGATGGTCATTACTGTATTCATCACCTAAATCGGTGTCAAACCATAACTCCCTAGCCGTCTGAAAAACGAAATGACCCGGCCAACCACCGGTCATGAAGTGCCCCTAGTAAAGCCTGAAATACGGGACCGACAAAGGACGCCTAATGACAGAAATCTGCAT
>JAAUYG010132660.1_pt1 | contig 12043 bp, 17 predicted proteins | sample 7278091 | NCBI WGS metagenome assembly JAAUYG01 (sample SAMN14350201, study PRJNA611818) | marine sediment metagenome | isolation source: surface marine sediment (0.6m) | place: French Polynesia: Moorea | collected 2018-08 | reverse complement strand
CTTCCGATCTTGATTGCCACTGGTTGACTTTTGCAGAAGAACATAGGAAGTTTGAAGTGGGACCCGGCGGGTCAGCTTCTCGCCTCGGCGGCGGGAGATGATTATCTGAAGGTGTGGTGCCGTGACGAAGGAGACATATGGAGCTGTAGACACAGTGTACAGCACCACGCGCCCGTCGTGACGGCAGAATGGTGCCCCGCCGTCGGCAAAGCTGATCCTGCACAGCTCCTGTTTGCCACGTAAGTGGGAAACGGGGGGGGGGGTTCAAGAAGGTGTGAAATAGGATCGAAATCACGAGCCACCTCTCTCTGTCTGGAACGCCTTGCTGCGAACATTTTTCGATGGTGCGTCTCATCAACATTCAAATCTAAAACTGAAACAATGAATTGCTTTTACGATTTCAGTGGATGTGCAGATGGGGTTGTGAATGTCTTTCTGATACCGCAATCAAGTCCGAGTGACGCCAGGGCGGTCATGTCAAGAAGTGCTGACAGTCAGGTGGTTGTTTGTTTCTGGTCTTAGCTGGTTGTGTTTTCTTGCAAAGTCAGTTACGTCTGCAACATCCTCATTTTCAACCCAGAGTTTGTTTCTTTGATAAATGCGGCTGTGTTTTGGAACAGGATGGCAGCGAACGGTGTGATTGTGAATGCGAGTTGATCCACAGTTTGAAAGGACACGTTGTGGCGATCACTGCTCTGGCGTTTCAACCGACGGGGTTGTTCCTGGCAACAGCTTGTGCCAAAGGCTGGCTCAACATCTGGTCTATGCTTGTAAGTGTTACTTGTTCTTCAGCACAAAAGGAATAAGACAAGTTGGGAAAAGGAACTGCACTCAAGTCTCGCGCGAGTTTGTGATTGTTTCTGGAAAACACAATCCAATGCGTTCTCTTGTAGGATGGTTCAGTCCTCCAGACTATCACTGGCAGCGGTGCAGTGCAGGGTCTGTCCTGGTTCGCAGAGCACACTGTCGCTGTTTGCTTCAGCAGATCTAAGGTATTGTAGAACTCAGAAATTTTGGACAAAATGGGCCCAGATATTTTGGCCTGCTGTTTTTTAATCGCACATTGTTGCTGTCCCTGACTGCATGTTCATTTTCCTGCCCATTTCTTTCACTTGGTACAAATTTGTGAATGTGCAATATTTTCCAGGATGTACAACTGGTGCACTACACGGCTGACCAGTTTGCCAGGAACAAAGTGCTGGCGTCTGCGCGCAAATCACTCAGACAACATGACATTGTGGGTCTCCATCAAGCTCCGTGTCTCAAAGCCTTGCTGCAGAAGCTACCCCTGATTCTGCAGGAACAATATTTGTTTGAAAAGGTTTGCAGTCAATTCTGCGATTCGCCCACAGAGACAACTCTTTCGGATTATCTTAACAAAGGATATTTAACATCTATGCGAAGAGGCCACGCAAACACCGTTTCATGTCCATCTCTTATTGTTCTTTGCGTTTGCAGCCGCATGTTGTGAGTGGGGATCACCTGCTGTACAGCCCGTCTCTTCGGTACCTTTCACTGCTATCTATTGGGCTCAACATCGACAAAGTGTTGTGTCATTATCCTTCACCCCCTCAAAACCGTGCCAGTATGTATCAATTTTGCCTGTTCAGGCAGAAGAAAAAATTTTGGTGGCGGCAATACCAATGATTTAATTCAGGCACCCAATAGGCAATTTCTTCACTTGTTTCAGTGGACAAAAATTCTGTGATACCGGATTGGAGTTGGCTGCACACCTTCAGCACGGCTGTCAAGACTTCACAATCCCTGGCGAGTAGATCTCCCTGCCCGCGCGGCTTCAGTTTGCCTGACAAGGATTTCACTGTGGAAGGAGACATGCAGCCCAGGGTACGTGTGAGTGGCTTGTGTGCGATCACTCCCGAATTTCACGTGCACACGCCCAACGCACAAGGCTTCAGGGCTGGTTTCAAAAAGAACAGTCAGTTGGGTGGGACATTTTCTTTTTCTTGGTCTCGGTGCCTCCCTCATTTTGGGATTTTGTTTTCCCTCCACCCAAGTGGAAAAATGAAACATTTCCACTGTGAAAAGACAGCAAATTGCAAGCACACTTGAGCCCTTGTTCACAATAAACCTTTCGTCTCGTCTTCCCTTGTGACATGCGATGCTAGTTGCCTTGAAACTTAAAGTGTTTATCTTCTGCAGGACAACAGCGCGTGGTCGCTGAAGCAGGACGAGCAGATCATGGCCTGGGCTGTCAGCAGACCTGAGGACTGGCAGCTCGGCGGCAAGTGCGACGCGTACATGTGGGGCAGCGGTCGTCACGGCCAGCTGTGCGAGTCAGGACGCGCGAACCTCGGTCCACATCTCACGGCGTCTTTCAAGTGTGCGCAACAGGTTGGCAAAAAGACCGCGAATTCTGGACTTGAACTGTATTTTGACGGCAGTTGTGCAACAAGAAGGTTTTGTGATCGGTTTAGACTCCCTTCTCAAAACATTCAGTGGTAGAGAAAATTTAAACACGAAGATAAAAAGTCATGTTGACGCAAAAAGCACCCTTCAGTCAGATTCGACTGGTTGTCATGTTGTTTTGTTCTTTCAGATCATCTGTGGGCAGAACTGTACGTTTGTCATCGAGCCCAATGGCACAGTGACCGCTTGTGGGGAGGGAAGCTACGGCAGGCTGGGACAAGGCAACTCTGATGATCTTCACACTTTGGTGGTGATTTCTGCATTGCAAGGTAAATGCGTGTTATGATTGCAGGCTTTGTCGAACACACTGTGCACTGACCATGATTTCTCTCTTCAATGAACAGTGTTTATTCAAAACTGAGGAACTGAGTGAAAAAACAGGTCGGTAAACTTAGGCCTGGAGATGTTTGTCACAGAGCACGACTGAGAGAATTACCAGAAGATGCAGGTGCGAAAAAGAAGATGTCAAAATGAACAGTGTCTTGAGTGAGGCGCGATGCTTCAGATGTCCCCGGATGTCAACCCAGCGATCGCTCTCTTGACTTGAGAATGGGCCACAGAAGATTGACTTGAAAATTGAAGCAAAATAAGTTTTCTGCGTTGTACACAGGGTTCGTGGTGACGCAGCTCGCGACGTCGGTCGGGTCTGACGGGCACAGTCTGGCGCTGACGGAGAGCGGCGAGGTGTTCAGCTGGGGAGACGGAGACTACGGGAAGCTCGGTCACGGCAACAGCGACCGACAGCGCAGACCCAGACAAATCGAAGCGCTGCAGGGAGAGGAAGTCATCATGGTGCGCACGTACAGCCTTTTTGTTGTTCTTGCAGCCCATTCACACAGGACGCATGGCGCGAAGAAATTGAGCAAGGTCCCATTTTTGATGCACGTTTCATGGTGCATTGCTTGGTACAGTACTGTTGCTACAATGGGATTTTTGCGTCCTAGTTTGCTTCGCTTCTCACGTCGTGTCCAGTGTGGACGGGGCCGTATGTGTTTTGCAGCAGACAGCAACATTTTGACTTCTTGCCGTGTTGGGTGAAAATGTCTTGACAATTTGCATTTTCTGTTTTAGCTGGCGTGCGGTTTCAAGCACTCAGCTGTCGTCACGGCGGACGGAAAGCTGTACACGTTTGGTAACGGTGATTACGGACGCCTGGGACTGGGCAGCACGTCGAACAAGAAAAGCCCTGAAAAAGTCACCGCGTTGGAAGGACATCAGATTGGATTTGTACGTACAACTCTGATGTGTGAATTGAAGTTGTCACAAACAGGCTTTGACTGACCTGTGATTTGTACTTTTCACTCCGCGCAGCATCCTTCTCTCCCGAGTCTGACAGGATTTAATCTGTGGTGTTGAGTACAGAGCCAAGGATATGTTGCGTTGTAGGTCTCCTGCGGTTTGAACCACACCATGTGCTTGTCCGCGGATGGAAACACGTTGTGGGCCTTTGGTGATGGCGACTACGGCAAGTTGGGCCTGGGAAGTTCGCACGCCAAACAAGTGCCGACTAAAGTGGAGACGCTGTGCGGTGCCGGATTGAAGAAAGTCGCCTGCGGGACTCAGTTCACTGTTGCGCTGACAAAGGACGGAAGGGTGTTTTCCTGGGGTCAAGGTAATTAGTAAAAAAAAAGAAAAAAAAAGAAAACACGCAACAATGGAACGCCTCTTTTTTGGAACCAATTGGGAAAATTTCGTTTTCGTCTGAACGAAAAAAAAAAAATAGAAATGCTTGGTAGCATTGTGTCACGCCTTGCTTCACCCAGAAAATTTTTGGGTGAAAAAAAAATTTGGGGTGAAAATTTTTTGAGCACTCAGGATGGCATAAAATATCCACAAATGCATAAAAAAGTGAAAGTAGGAAAAAATTTTTTGGAGGTGAAAAAAAAAAAATTGGGATGAAAAAAATTGGTGGGGGGGTAGGGGGGTCCTGCCACAGACAGATAACTGGATGGACAGACCAACGACATTGCAGTAGAGTCGCTCCTTGCGAGCAGCAAGGCGCGACTAAAAACAACAACAAACAACTGCCATTTCCTGCGTGCATCTTCGTTTTGTTCCTGGCTCCCTTTGTGATGTCCCTTGTTTTGCTTCACTTGTCCAGATCGGCTGATAGGACAGACAGAAGCCAGAATGCGGAACCACAACCGACCACAGCAGGTGTTGGCCCTGGAAGGTCACTTCGTGGACTACATTGCCGTGGGGTCGGAGCACACCCTTGTGTTGACCAGTGACAGTCAGGTGTGGTCCTGGGGCAGCAATGGCGAGGGACAACTCGGCCTCGGACACACAACGGCTGTGATAGAACCGCAATGCGTGACGGCAATGACCGGCAAAGGCGTCAAGCAGGTAAGAGTTTTTGGTGTCTCCAAAAATCTGTAAACGAAGGCTGGTCAACTGAATTTTCGTGGAATAAATCACTTCTGAGAGCTGTCGGACGAAGATAGAACCGTACTTTTCCCCTGGTTATCACGGGAAAAAATGCACCTTTTGTTTTGGCCTCAATCAAGATTGCCTTCAAAAAACAAGCACCCCATTTGTTTGAAAGATTTTCGTGGCCCAGACAAGGACGTCTGATGCTCTGGCGAACGCCGCCAACTGCCATATCGAACCCGAATTTCTTGAAGCGGAGTGTGTTTGCCTTCAAGAACGGAATAACCTGGGATGTAGCTGTTGGCCAAGTTAGTTCCATCACAATCAGCACCGTGTGAGCCATTCATTCCAACAGATCTCTGCGGGCAGAACTCACTCAGCTGCGTGGACCAGCCCACCTCCGCCACAGAGAGTTCCGGGTATGCCGACTCCGATGCAGCTCGGGTTGCCGAGTACAGTGCCTCTGCAGTACACGAGCCTGAAGGATTGTCCCATAGACGCCATCAGGGCGAGGCTGAGACTCCTGCACCACTTCTCAGACCTCATCTACTCTGTTTGGAGACTGCTGAAGCTCACTCCTCAGCAGGTAAGGCTTTGAACTGAGTTTCCGAAAGAAACGCCCCAATGGGGATCTGCACATTTTCAATTGAGGAACACACGCAGTCATTGCAGCAGAGAATCAGCTTCAGCTTGGGTTACTTCGCAACTCCAAATCCCCAGAAAACCACATGTACGACCCTTGCATTCGGGCTTTTATCAAAATCCTTTTTGGCTTCACTCTACAAATGGACACAATCAAAGATCCAGGTGCGGCCTTGTTGCTGTTTGCCCTTTTGACTGTCTTCGTGCCGGCTTATTTCAGAGTGACGAAGAGTGCGAAAAGTTCAACATGGCTAGCAGTGCACTGGTTCCGAACACACTGAGGAATCTCCTGGCTCCTCGCGTCTATACTCTTCCACTGGTCAGGTCTATGGGCAGGACAATGGTCCAGGGCAAAAACTACGGACCTCAGATAACTGTGAAGAGACTGGCCACGAGGTGAGTTCTGAATCAATTGAAGGTTGGTCGAGGAAAGTGTCTTGAAACAGATTTTTTGGGCTGAAAAGTAAACAAGTTGCAACAAAATATTCAAATTGTTTGCAGGGACAACGAAGAAAGTTATTCTGAGTGGAGGTATTCTTACAGACGTGTTGTGTTTAAATTTTAAACAATTTCCTTTCCATTTGGGTTTTAGGATTTTAAAACTCATAAATTATCTGCCTTAAGCATTTTGCTGTCGCCCAGTTTCAGACTGCTCGTTTTGCAGAATCATAATATGGATCATGTCACTGTTCACCAGTTGTTTTGTGGTGCAGACCAAAAGCTTGTCAAGCCATTTTTTTCTGTTACGTATGTTGGCAGCAATTTGTGGAATACTTTTGCAGTTGTAGATGTGCACATTTTCAGAGTTTAGAGACAGATGGATGACCTGTGGAAGATTCATTTCTTGTACATGTGCCTCAAATTTGCGTTCTTGTGAAGAGAAAGTGGAAAGTTGTGTTTGATTCCCTCTTCGCTCGCTCCTTCCCTTTCTCTCTCGCTCTGTCTCTCTCTTCTCCTTTTCTCAAGTTTCTTTGATTCATTGGGAGTGGCTTTTCAGGAAAATGGTTGGCTATTTTTGGTGGAATTGCGCTACTTCAGTCGGGCCACTCGGTTTGCTGTTCACAATTGTGCTTGACACAGTTCAGCACTTCATAAATTAGGCATGACGTGTCGAGTGTGAGATGTGGCTGAAACAAGCAGGGCGATTGCTCAGAAAAGTATGGTTTGGAGAAAGAATAGAGAGAGAGAGAGAGAATAGAGAGACAGAGAGAGAGAGAGAGATGTGCTTCTTGTTAAAGTGAAGTTGATCCCCTGGAGCGATTGTTTTGATCAGCTGATTTTCCAAACCAGAAACCATGCGATTTGTGGGTGTCTAAGTTTTGTCATACTTGTTTTGTTCTTCAGGGGGAAGAAGTGCAAGCCGATATTTCTGCAGATCGCGCGACAAGTTGTGAAGCTGAAACCGGCGGATTTGCGCTTACCCGCGCGAGCCTGGAAGGTACAGTCGGTGGTGATTCCTCCTTGAAATTTCGCCTTTGGTGGCAATTCAAACGCAGATGTTTTCTGGTGTACATTAGCCTTGATCCTGAAAACTGAAAAACCGCCGCAAGCCGAAATTTCACTTTGCGCCTTCTATTTCTGACCTCGTCTCCTCGAAAACGAGTGCGCACTGTTGGGAACCACCCCGCTGCATTTCTTGTACTTCCCGCCGAATTGTAAGCGAACCATTTGCCACTCCGACTCTCTTTCTCTGTCGCTTATCAAGTGCCTGGTATTGCAGGTGAAATTGATTGGTGAAGGCGCAGACGACGCGGGTGGCGTGTTTGACGACACCATCACTGAAATGTGCCAAGAGCTCAAAACTGGCGTTGTTGGTTTGATACTGAGCACGCCGAACGCAAGAAACGACACGGGATACAACAGAGACAGGTGACTGCGTCAGACTGTACAGGTTTTGCATTTACGTGCACAAATCTTGACGGGAAGCTGCAAAGGCGCAGGAAACCAGAAGCAGTTTGGCCTGAACATCTCACTTTCATGACGAAGATCCCAAGCAAGAACTTTGCTGTATCATGTTTGTTTCCTCGGAGTAAATATTCTCCTGTCTTTTCTCCTCCTTTCACGTCTCTCTTTTCCTCAGGTTTATGTTGAACCCAGCGCTCACATCAGAGGAGCACCTCGAACAGTTCAAATTTCTTGGTATTCTGCTGGGCGTCGCAGTGAGAACTAAAAAGCCGCTGGACTTGCATTTGGCGCCCATGGTTTGGAAACAAATAGCAGGTGAGTGGAGAAACTGGAAGCTCATTTCCCATTCTGTCTGTCCCTTTAACGACTTCGTCACATTGTGGCTGAGAGTCTTCGTCTTTGTAATGTTGGCACGAATTTGCAAAGCACAGCAATTTCTGATTCTGACATGTTTTGTTTCTTCACCTTTGTTTTGTTTCTCAGGCCAGCAAGTGACGGAGGAAGACATTGAAGAAGTTGATGCGCTCTACATGCAGAACCTGAGAGGCATCGCAGAACTCTCTGGGGGCGAAATAACCATTGACAACTTCAGCGAGGTGCGACGTGTGCAGTAAAAGTGTATCCAACAAGGCCTCGAATATACTAAAGTCCGATGCCCGTCTCTCCGGCGCAGAGCAAGATAGGCGAATTCATTTGATGTTGCGCAGCGATGAGAATGTTTTTCTGACAACTGTGCCAACAACATCAGATACAGCTGCGACTTTTATGTGAATCCAAAGGTGGAAAACAATTTTGATGTGATTTTGTGTCTATTTCAGATGATTCCGATCGACTGTTTTGAAGGACAGAGCTCTGACGGCAGAATCGTACCCATTGTGCCAGGAGGCCGCAGTATCCCTCTCACGTACTCCAACAGGAAGCAGTACGTTGACAGGGCTGTGGCCTACAGACTGCACGAGATGGACCTGCAGGTACCACAACTGAAAATGTTCTCTTCCAAAACCTGAAGCCCCGTTCACACTGGACGCGCAGATGCAAGTGCAAACAAATGGAACCTGCTGTTGTGGGTTGGAGTGTTCATACTGCATGCAGGCAACATCTGTGCGCTCGCGTGAAGTGTGGACTGAGCGCGAACTGGAATAAGTTGTCAGTACAAGTTGTGTTCGGGGGACTGCACTTTCAGCGAGAAATTCTCCACAACCATGTTCTTGAGCAGGAAAATCGGAACGCTCTTTTCTTTTCTCTTCCAGATTTCAGCCGTTCGGGAAGGAATGTCGTGGATCATTCCTGTGCCATTGTTGTCGTTGATGACAGCACAAACACTGGAGCAGATGGTTTGTGGCCTGCCAGAGGTCTCCATTTCTGTGCTGAAGAAAGTGGTGAGGTGAGTCAGCGCTGGCAATGTGAATAGCACTGTGTCACGTTTCCCCTTCAGTACGATTCCACCACTGATAGATGGTCGGGCATTTGGTCCAGCTGGGTGCTCAGCACTGTGCAATTACATGCTTGTTCTGCCTCTTAAATAGTCAACTGACCTCTGTTCAATGAGAGCATCTCTACATCTGGTCAAGTAGTTTTCTGTGTGGAGGAAAAGCAATCTGCAATTTAGAATTGCTCGTTGGCCTTCTTCGGCCGCGCGGCTGAAAGCAGAGCAGCCTGTCTGAGTCGTGGCCGTTGTTGTCGTCCTGGATGGACCCCTCACATCCTCCACTGCAGCATGAGTGGCTGCGTGGCCTCGTGCTGATCCGCGCCCTTGTTCTGCAGGTACCGAGAAGTGGACGACAGTCACGAGCTGATTCGCTGGTTCTGGGAGACGCTGGAGTCGTTCAGTAACGAGGAGCGCATCCTCTTCATGAGGTTCGTGTCCGGTCGATCACGACTGCCTGCCAACCCGGCCGACATCTCGCAGCGTTTCCAGATCATGAAAGTTGATCGAGTAAGTGGCGCCAACCTTAAAACTATGACACGCGGTTTGAAGCGCAGAATAACGCTCAAAAGTTTTCAAATACAAGTGTGTGGATCAACATACTTTTGTGCACATTGAGTTTCATTTATTTTCGGGACACTGTTTTCACGAAAAACAGCAGCCTCGGTTGGCACAGACTGGGGCGCTAAGCACATCGCCTTGCGAGCCACAAAATGATAAATGAGACTCAAATAGCACATTTTCGATGCTACTTCATTCAAACTCTCGTTTTGTCATTTAGGCTGCGGATGGTTTGCCAACGTCGCAGACGTGTTTCTTCCAGTTGAGACTGCCAACATATTCAAGTCAGGAAGTTCTGGCCGATCGACTGAGATACGCGATCAACAACTGCAGATCAATCGACATGGACAATTACATGTTGGCCAGGAATGCAGACATGGGCCAAGTATCTGACGAAGAATTCTAACGTTTCATTCGTGATTTTGTTTTCGAATCTGAGTTGTGTTTGTAACGTTCGCCAGTTTTTCCAGAACTTCTTACAGGACACAGGTTTCTAGTCTTTGAGTCATGTGCGAGGGGCAAATGTTGGGCGGGTCAAGGATGCGCGAATGCGGTGTCTTTTGTTGTGTGTTATCTTCACTTGTTGCACTGACGTGATCCTGGCCAAAACTAATTTTTGTTTTCATTTCAAATATGACAATCTTGTTTGTATCTGTGTGCAGAGCGGCGGTTTGTAGAATTGAACTCTGTGATACTTTTGGTACAAAGTACTTGTTTTGTCACTCTTTTTGTGGTTCAATGAATCGAAATGTTTTGAAAACCAAATGCTTGTGAAGTCGTCATTTATTGCAATGCAAAAATCAAAACAATCCATTTGAGACTAAACAAAGGCACCGAGGCCGCGCTGTCATGCATAAGTCACTTGATCAATGCATAAATGACTTTTGAGGAGGGGTTGAGGGGTTCTGGTGCTGTCCATGGCGCAACGACGGCAGTGATTCACAAAGGCCGCTCAGCTTGCTAAAGCTTGCGGCCTAAAAAAGGCATAACAGGACAGTTTGCGAAAACATCCACGTGTTGACGAACTGTGGATCCACCGCCTATTGACCAATTAAGTGGTCCATGTACCGCCTTTCGATTTCTTTGACCTTGTCGTCAATATTTGCGTAGTATTTCAATTTAGCCAGGGTCCTTTTAGCCTTTTGAAAATCCCCTGCCTCGAACAGGCTTGACACTTGATCAATCATATCGTCAAGAACCACTTTGTTTCTTTCATCAATTTGTCGAACTTTGTTGAGGTCACTCGCCTCGAAAATGGCTTCGTTCACTTCCATGATCTCTGACAGAAAATCGGGGTCCATTTCTGTCTCCCCTTCTTCCAAAGGGTATCCGTGCAGTTTTAAAAGGTACAGACCTCGAGGTATGGGTTTCAGCAAAGTCCGGTACGCTTTGTTGACGCAAGCAGAATGACGCTCCGACAGTTGTTTTTCTTTCTGGAAAGAAGAAAAAATGAAAATTTCACGCCGATTTCGCACAGGTGGAACATTTCACCAGTTCGGGTCACTCCCTCACAAATGAACACCACCCCTGAATCTGTCAAGGGAACTTTGGGGTGAACAGCTCCACACTTTTAGCACAGCAAATCACCTTCGACTTGTTGATAAATTTGTCGGGGTGCAACAGATTCTGCAGCTGCCTGAACTTCTTAGACAGCGATGCAACATTGACTTTGAAGCGTTGAGGCAGACCCATGATGTCAAAGTATGTCGTGTCCTCCTCGGGTTCCTGCAGGTGTGTACATTCTTCGCAAAACAGTGCGTAACAAGAATGTCGGTGGTTACAGTTCCAACAAACGTGATGATTGTCCGACTGCATGGAGCTTTGGTATCGGGCATTCGTCTCGCAAAAGGCACAACTGGCGGCGGCCTCGCTGCTGCCGAAACATCGATAGCGACTTTTCTGATTAACTTCTGACACTCTGACGTTCGTATTCACATTCGGTTTTGCAAAAACATTGCTCGTAACAGCCCGTAAAAAGACATTTGCCTTATCTGTCAAAACTTTGGCCCTTCTCATGGAGGCTGCCATTTTTATTCTCGTTCAACATCACATGATGCATCTTCTGCAAGGCACCGCGCTTCCCCAACGCACAATTTTCTGCGCTAACATTTGTTGACTGCTTGTAGTACAGACTATAAATACAACTAAAATGCAATTTATTACATTCTAAAAGTGCTTATCTAGTCACAAACACAGGTTTATTTAAATTTCCTGCAGAAGAACTGATGAGAATTCTCGAGATCTCAGATGGTCGTGTTTGACAGCCACGTTCAAGTCGCGAATTCGCGAAGTGCAGGGGCAGTCCTAAATTCTGCATTTGATTGCCCCCTTTAAAGAGATCTAGCACATTTTCTGTTTAAAACATAGAGTTGCATTTTTATGAGTGCCAAAGTCAGATCTAGATCGACTTCTTGTTGAGTGTGCCTGTCATTTGGAGAAGCTAGAGCTGGACAATACACCAATAACCAAGTGGCACTCATAACTCAGTGGAGCTCAGCAGAAATTTCTCCAAGAATTGCGTGCGGTTGGATATAACCTGTTTTGCCCGTTTCCAGTTGGATATGCCCATAACTGGTAAATTTGCCTGAAATTTTACCTAAAGTTTACCCAACTGAGGGAAACTATGCAGCAATGCATTGTGGGATTTATGTTTATTTCCAAATTGCCAAATCTTCAATTTTTGTTTCAGATCTTTATATATAGACACACATT
>JAAUYG010106395.1_pt1 | contig 12044 bp, 8 predicted proteins | sample 7278091 | NCBI WGS metagenome assembly JAAUYG01 (sample SAMN14350201, study PRJNA611818) | marine sediment metagenome | isolation source: surface marine sediment (0.6m) | place: French Polynesia: Moorea | collected 2018-08 | reverse complement strand
TGAGGTTTATGATAAAACCCAGCTTGAAGTGACAATGGAGACTGATGTCGCGGGTGCGCGCTCTCTGGCTGGCTGATGCCTGTGCATGGAAAGTGTCGTCGATGTATGGATACATCAGACATCCCTGCAAAAGCAAGTGTGCTGCTAGAGGAGCCAAGAGTTGGGTAAAAAGTCTGGAGCAGCGGCTAAGCCAAAAGGGAGAACTTTCCATTGATAGACAATGAGCTCCCCTGCCTGGTCCCTGAGAGCAAACCAAAGACACCGCCAATTACTGGGTTTATCGGCACATGCAAATAGGCGTCCTTGAGATCCAGCAGCACTATCCACCAACCTTTGTGAAGACCCTGAAGAATGGAAGTGAGGGTCTCCATGCAGAACTTGGCAACTCAAATAAACGTGTTGAGTCCCTGTAGGTTGAGAATAGGGCAGAACCCACCAGTATGCTTGGTAGCCAGGTAATAAAGGACTTTTCCAAGACTTTTCGAAGGTCAGGCTTGCTGAGCTTTGCGAAGGTCAGGTCTGATAATACCGATCGCGACCTGTTTGACCATGTCCTCCTTCACAGCGCCGTGTACAGTTCCCCTGGAACCTTGTAGGTCGAAACGGCATCTGTAACTTTCGACGCAGTTGAAGGCTCCTGAAAAGCCTAGGTCAGTTCAGACAAAATGTCCTGATCAATGTTTCAGGCCCCACCCCCCGACTTCACCTGGACCTCCTGATCCAACTCTCAGAACAAACGGGGTTTTTAGGTAAATCCCGGACTAAGAGTGGCGACTTGCCCAGATCATTCAAGAAGACACTAAGTATATGGTCGTATGACTGAAGATCCAGGGGGGTCGATGGAACAGGGGGTTGACCGTCCTGTCCTACTCCAGTGTCAGAAGCATAGAGGAGGAGGCACCCATCTCCTCCCCAACTTCAAGGACTAAAGAAGGGTCGTAGACACCCCAAAGGAAGGCTGAATTGACCCAGTCGAAGAAGGAGGAGGAGGATTGGCTACTGCAGATCTAGGTTGCAGACTCTGTAAAGAAAATACCGGTCGAACCAATCCAGTAGCCAATAGTGGCGATGCTCCAGCTGGTTCCATTGACTGAGCCTACAAAGGTGCAGGAAAAGTCATAAAAACCAGGGGAGCACACCCACTAGGGACCCCATGTAAACCACAAAAGGGCTGTGCAGCCATTGCATGGAAACCGGGGTCACAATCCGGCTAAACAAGAGTTTAGCAGGAAGGGAGTGGGGGGTGGGTGGAGGCCGCAAAAACCCACGGTAAGAGAACCCACGGTAGAGGGGTTAGTGAAGAAAGGACTGGCCTACCCCATCTGACTGGCCAAGTCAATATCAACAGAGACCGATTATTCCCATGCAGGGTGGTGCAGCCGTGAGAAGGAGAAAAAGGATTAAGTCTCTAGAGGATCCCGAGTAGTAATCACTTCCTCATGATGACCGGAAACTGCCAACAGTTCAGAGACAACATAGGGAAGGTTAATTATCAGAGCCTTGGGATCGCACGTTGCCAAGTCAGCACCCCCCATTGATACGACAATGGTCGATGATGATATCAACAGTTGGATCGAATGGAGGGATCAGTCATCTCCTGGGAACTCGATAAAATCAAGACCGGAGAAGGCTGAGAGATGGCAGACGTCTCCTGAACAAGACACTCAAAGTTACCGAGTCCGGAGGTATCTGAAGATTAATTGACTCAGTAGACTCCTCAAAAGTTGGTAGAACCGAACCAGTAGTTTGAGGAGGTATACCTATGGTCATCCGTCACCTGAGGCAACGTACCTGATTAAGTCATTTAATGCAAATGATAAACATTTCGCTCAAGACAGGAACATGCAGGGAGGAATTGGTCAAAAATACTTCCCAACGAATATTGCCAGGCAGGCCAATAAGTGCACTGAAGAAAATATCCAAGCAAGGAACAATTCCAAGGTAGCCATTCCTGTGTGATAGAACAGCAAAGTCCATGGGCACAAGCAGAAAACACGTCTGCACTGGCAGGGGCAAATATTAAACTGAGGTACTTGCCTATTACAATGACCTATTGTTGGCTGCCCAGCCAAGTTACGCTTGCCTGGCTCTTAGTTTGGACTCTCCCACATATGGTGGCTAAAAGGTGCCATGCAGTTTATTTTTATTATAGTTTTATTTGTCATTAGGCACTCATTTGAGGTCCCACTGGAGGCCTGTTAGGGGTGCTTCATGACTGGGGATTGGGCTATTAATTTCGCTGGTAGGATGGCTAGTCGTCCGTGGCCGGGAGCCATGGCATAGTTACGGTTTGACACCGATTTAAGTGATGAATAGTAATGTACAGAACTGTAGTAGTGAAGACGAAGGGGGAGGGTTACACCCCATATTATCACTGAACATGGGTTACTTACTATGGGTTGTAACACGGACCCAAATTACATTTTTGTCAATCTTCTTGGTGATCAATATTAATATGGTTGAGGTTATGTTGTGTTTGGTCACCAAAATGCTGCTGGTGAACACTTGCCATATCTATAATCAGCTAATATACATGTGCGATGATGTATATTTAACAAGACATTGTGGAATCTGGTCCACTTTGTCATCCTATTTAACTGGCGTGTTCTTTTGTCGGGTATTATTGACACCAAACACGGCTGTCAACTTCAGAAGGTGTTTATATGTCTGTTTTCCTCACTGGCAGACCCAGGACTCACATCACTACAAAATCGCGCATTTCTACATTCTACCAAACTTCCTATTTCTTGCCTCCTCCTTCCTCAGGATTGAGGCTGGCCACTCTGGAAGCAGGATCCACCCCAGCCCCCCAGTTCCTGCAGCAGATCTAGACCAGGAGTGGCGCCACCTCCCGCCAAGCCCGCCTTCAATCTCTTCAGAAACAGCCAATCATTTAAGATCTATGTCACGATCCCGATAGCCTCTAATGGTCAATGCGTGCTTGTACCAGGCTCCCGAAGGCTCCAGGAAGACACCCTCTGCCTCCCAGGCTCTGAAGAACAGCCAAGGAAGACAGATAGCATGCTTCCTGGCCAGTTGGAAGGCACTGGTATCCAGCAGGCTGACTAACACTAAAGTACTAGACATTAATATTACTGAACTTCTATATGCACACACCAAACTCCACAACATAAAATGGAATAGTAAGGATGACCCACCCTCTTCCTAAACACAGTGCGGGGATCCATCATGAATGATATAAATGTACACGTAATGAATGCTGTACACGTAAAACATATACATACTATGTTTGTTTCAGGTTGTAGTTCTATCTCTTTGCATTCTTAATGTATTTTATATTGTTATTGCATGTATTGCGAATGTTTTGATGACTGAACAGCTTGTATCCTGCTACCAGAGGGCGCTTGATTGCAAACAAATATGGTTGAACAGTGATTGTATGGGGGCTTCTGATGTAACTGATATTCAACAATGGAATGCCTCCAGTCCACATGTTGCAGGAAACTGACTGTCCAGTTGTGGATACTGTCCCCAGGACAGTCACAAATATTGGTGACTGTATTTCCTTAGTGGTTTCCAAGAATAAGTTGTTTGAAACTTTTCTACCAGTATGCTCCCCTGAGTCAAAAAGTAGTTGCTGATAAAAATCAAATTTTAAAATTTTACACTTATAAAAACTATTTGCAGATTTGGTCCCCAAAAGGGTTAATATTTTGGTGACTGCATTTGGTTTGTTTTGGAGAAGGCCTTGAAACCTTCACTAGTTAGTGTGCTTGAAACTATATACCCAGTAATAAAATCATGCAGACGGCATATTCTTTAATTGTGCATTAAGATGCATGGTAGGGACTAGTCATGGTCATTTATTACCTTACATGATGTACATAGGAAACTATAATAAAGACCGAAGTCACTGTGCCAAAATCTTTTTATTTTTCACCTCAGTAGATTATTGTACACATACATTGAGACCTTCTATATTAAACAGGTGCCTAATCAAAATATCACAGATTATGCAAAACCAATTTCTTGAAATGACAAAGGAAAAAACATGCATAGTGTGACTTGGGCTGGAGTTATAAAAAACACTTAAGTTTTGACTTCAGTCATCAATCTGACTGAAATCAAAACTTAGCCCTATTTTATTTTAAAGAACTCAGGCCCTTATGCCCCATTAAGGCAGGCAAAGCATGAAAAAAATGTTTTATCTTTTTGTTATATCATACCTGTTACATTGAACAAAATAAAACCAACAATAAACATGGTAAATAATAAATACATGTACAATTTAGGATTTCAGTTTTAAATTTAGAAAGTCACTTTTCACGATAACACAGAATTGTATATTTTTTGCCTCAGTTCTTTCTGGATGCGAGCGATGTTCATATCCAGATCTTCCAAGCCTTGCTGGAAAGCAGTTTCACTAGCCGACAGGCACCCTGTAATACCCGAAACAGTAGACATTGTATCAGCAATACTGTTCATGGACATATCCAATGGGGTATCCTTGTAAGCCCCTTCTTCCCCAGTCTTTGAAGGTTGTTCTGATAGTTCAGTGTTATTACTTTCTGTATCTGGAACAAAAAGCAGAACGTCAGGATCGTTGGCATCATAGTCAGCCAGGTCTCTGGGTTGTATGTCCTCTTTCTCCAGTTCTGGATCTGTGGCGCTGTACTTTCTGAAATAATCTGTCATTGAATAGCGCGAATCAAGCGAGGTGTTGTCTCCAAGGTTTCCCAAATCCTGATCCGGATTCTTTCCTCGGGAAACTTCTGCCGCTGGGAGATGGAGACTCTGACAGGATGCATCATCATCAACTAATGTGGAGTCGAGTTCTGGATCACCTGTCAATTCTGGAAGAGTCTGTGGATGGTTCTCTGGATCAGCTGAGCTGGCAGTTTGTTCTTTGATTCTCTGAATCAGATGAGGATTCTGTGAAGTCCCAGCAGCATTCTTGGTTCCCATTTGACTCAATCTCCTGTACTGGTCCTGCATTCTATCAGCCAATGGTGTCAGGAGCTCCTTCACTGTTGCTCCTGCGGCCTTAGCCCCTTTGCTTTCACGGGCATCTGGATCATCCTGCTTAGGATACAATGGAGAAGTACCTGGAGGGACAAGATAGTCTGTTGAGTCCAGCTCTCCAGACAAGCCGGTTAAGAAACTGTCCTGTGTCTTCTGAGGCGACGGTTTTCCCAAGGTTAACTTTGTCACTGGAACTGACGATTGCAACAAGCTAGTTTTCCCAGGCCTTTCAGGACTTGTAAGCAGCATGGTTGCCAACGGTAGAGGTTTGGCTTTGGAATCCGACGTGAATGTCAGGGCTTTCCTAGCACTCATGCTTCCAGAAGCTCCAGGGTCGGTATCACCTACCACACCAGTGGATATCCCAGTCACTGCAGGGACGCCAATGGCTTTTGTTCGTCTTGGGGCCTCCCTCTCTTGAATGTCTCTGAAAAAAAAAAAGATCATCTAAATTAGATGAGGATGACAGGCTTGCGAAAAACTATTGTAGACATAAAGACTCTCAGTGTTCTTGGTGTTTGTGACATTTACATTTCTCATCAAAATGCAATCAATGTCAAACTTGTAATGGTCTGATTAACTACCTAACATGTAACATAGCTACCGGTACATGTTTTCGCATTAGCGTTAAGCAGAAGGCAAAACTCTGTGTCATGATTCCTATACATGTACCTTCGACCTTCAATTTGGCTTAACAACAGTGAACAAGGTAACTCAAGATCAAATCTAATAATCGATTTGGACCTTCCACATGCTAGCGTATATTAAATGTCCAATGGTGTTTATCCTTTACATTTAGCTACATGTACTACAAACATTTACCCATGAAGTAATATTGCTGCATGAAAGAATGACCAAATACTGCTCCATTAAAGGTGACAAAATACATTTGCAAATCATTTGTGAAACTAGACAGTTGGTTGCTGTGCATCACGAGGGGGCATCCCAGTTGGAAAAATATCCATGTCAACAAAAGCGTTAGAAATTAGTTTATTACGATCTCTTTCGAGATTTAGTGTAGCCAGTGAATATGACTACTTTTACATGTATGAATGGTATATACACCCATAGGGGATCCCATCGGAAGATTGGATGCCCCAATTAAGGATGTAGAGATTGTGTACCTGTTTTCCTGGACGTTCTGTTTCCCTAGCACCTGCTCCAGCTGGAGTAGGTTAGAAGCCACCTGGTCGGCACTGGCCACGCTGTCAGGAGATCCCGGTTCATTCCGACGCAGGCTCAGCAGAAGAACGGAGAGGCTTGTACGAATGTTTCTAGAAAAGGAAAAATTGAATAAATAATTGAAATTTCAAAAGTATGCTAAAGATGCTGAACAAATAAATGCAAATTGCAAAAGATTTAGATTCAGCTAATTTCATATTATTAATGAGTTTATGAATTACCCAGTAATTGTGGTAAGGAGGAATTACTGGAGCATCAGCAATGAGGTCGGATCTCAATTGTTCCTGAATGAGTTGATAGGCCTATTATTATATACCTACTCCAACATCATCACACATCATGTAGTTTTAAGCCTTAAGGCGCCAAAAAGAGCTGCCTTTTGCATGATGTCACCACTGAAGTAACTTCGGTTGTTTTACGATTCTTAAACCACTCTTTACTAAAACATGTATTTAGTTATTGCAGTGGGGCAAGGGCTTTGGCAGTGCCGTACAGCTGTCAAAAAACCCCATGCCTTTCCTTTAATAGTACTTCTTTTGTTTCTCTAGAGTTTACTAAATACTTCATCAGATTCTAATGTACTCTTTTTTTCACTGGATAAAACTAGGTCAGGTAATCCTGCATTTAAACTGTGCAATTAGCGACTTATAACTGCATGGTGACCCCCAATGGTAAGGCATAGGGGACATCACATCAAATTTAAATGCATTCTTAAAACAGGTGGCTTAAATTCACACTTAACATGCCTAAAAGATCATGGAAATGTTAAAAATCTAAGTCCATGCACTATCAGGTTCTCTCTTACATGATCAAACAACTGTAATTGTACCTTACATTACTATTGTTATATAACCATTAACCATATTACCTAAGCAAACCTTGGAGTTGTTCCAACTCGGTCTCTTTATCGGTCAATCTTATTTGAAGATCCTGAGCCTCACGATGGATCAAGGCTTTCTCCAGATGAATGTTGCTGCATTCTCTCTGGATCCGGTCTTTCTCCAGTCGAAGTTGGCGGGTTTCATTTGCCCACTGGTTTTGATGATCTATTGTGGAGTGACCACCGTCCTGGCAGTGAAACGTGATTGCCTCAAAATTGATTGTTTCATATTTACAGAAATAGTTCTAATCTAATAAATGAGAATCTTATGCACCTTGTATGGTCTGGCTGCTGAACCTTAAAATTATGTCTAGTGGATGACTAAATAGGCTAAAGACATAAAAAGCCTAGTTAGCAGAGAATTCTATCTGCGCAGTAGAACTAAAACCTTTTCCAAATCTGTATGTTATAACAGTGTACTGATAGCAATGCAAGGGGGCATCCTGAGACTGAACGATCGATATATAAACAGTGCCAACACCTGAAGTATATATTTACTATCATCATGCTCATTTCTATATTACAATGTGGATGTCCAAGCCAAGATCTCAATAAATGGATAAAAAAGTACAGACATACCTGATACATGAAACTCTAGATACTGTGCATCGGGAACATATGCAATACAAGTATCTTAACAGCACAAACCTCATCTATACGTGTAAAATAACACTGACATGCTTAAAATGTGACTCTAATGTTCTAGGCATAGTCCCATTATATTAATACCCCAATTTACCATATACCTTCAACATGCATGCATGTACGGTTTTTGCACACTATATACAGGTGGCATAAGAATCTTCAATTGAAACTACATGTACTGATATATGGTACAAGCATTCAAATCTTCAATAACTGTGCCAGTTGCACATTCAAATGAATGACTTCATTACCTTGGAAGCAAGAAGACCAAGAAGAGTATCTTTGTCTCTTCGTAAATTCACCACCTCAGCTTCCGAACGATGAACCTTTTCCAACAGTTCATCACGTTTTGTGGTGATTGAATGAAGCTGGATCTGTAAATTTTTATATTTGTCCTCCAGCTGCATTGCTGCAATGACAACACCAATTTGCATTATAAACAAGGTTGAGGAAATCTTGTCGTTGCAAATTAAGAAAGGTACAAACAGGGAACAATTTAACTGGTGTAGTGCTGCAGTTTGCTACATAAGATCAGAAAAATGCTACACAACTTCAAAAATGCATAGCAATTTTGTACACTAGTATCATGAGTATGTTGTACTTTTCATGACAATTTCTTCAAAGCTGGATTAGTTTGCAATGCAAAATTTTGAAAGTAAATTGTTCCCTGGGTACAAAGTACAAATCACTGCTGGTACAGAGGGCATTAAATTGGAGGTGGTCTTAAAATGGAGGGATATTTATTTTGAAAGTATCATAGTGGTGTCACTGGTGGATGGTCTTAAAATGGAGGGAATTGTTAAATAGAGGGCCTGGGGTCTTAAATCGCAGGGGCTACTGTATTGATATACTGGTACATATCTAAGAGAATGAACAGGCATTATATGCTAATAGTAATTTAAGTGTGCCTAATATGAAAGACCTATGAACGTGATAAATAAACGGTGCAAAAGTAACAAATGTGTCCTCCCCATTCATTTGATTGACATGCACAAAACAGCAAAACAATACAGTAACTTTTCTTTAGTTTGATAAAACATTTCACGGTGTCATAGATATACATGTATACAAACAGGTAAGTATGATAATTTATTTACGCAAGCGATCATAGTCTGAGTAACTAAAGTAATTACATTGGGCTTCATGGTATATTAGCAACTCACTATATGTCGTAGGATCAGGCTTTGTTGCTTTTTCAAGGAGTTCCTCTTTATCCCGTAGCTGTTGAGTCATGATCCGTACTTTCCTGATAAATAAAGTAAAGTAAAACTCTAATGTTAGAATTACCTTAAATGACAAGTACCACTTTATATCAATATCAGCAAATTCAAAATTACAAAATTAGTATCAGCTGACATTGACAAACAGGAATCCCCTCGGGTGATATATGATTTAAAATTTCTTGAAAAAATTGTGGTAACTTTCTTTCACAAAATTGCACTACTTGGAAAGTTAGCAATAAAACAGTCTCCTAGACTGGTGCAAAGATTAGTTCATTACTAGTATTGACTGGAAACCCAGACATTTAATCTGCGGCCTCACAAAGAAGTAAACAGAAAAGACATGTACATGTACAGTGAAACGTGTATATAAAGACCACCCTAGGAACCAACACAATATGGTACTTATACACAGGTGGTCTTTAAAGGCAGGTTAAATAACATGAAAAGTATACCCTTAGGGATGTGTACAATGTGTTTATAAGCAGGTGGTCTTTATATGCAGGTGGTCTTTAGAACAGGTCGGACTGTATACACTTCCAACATCCTATTTACACAAACCTCTCAAAACACAACTGACCTTCGCAAGTGAGCATTTTCACTTCTCATAGGCTGCAGAGCAAGGCTGAACTCGGTCTCCAGGTCAACCGCTCCCTTCACCCCTGGAACAAACATGGCGGTCGTGGTTTCTATCTGGTTCAGGATACACTGAACCTCTGCATTCTGTTCCTTTCCAGCAGCCTTGCGTAAATTTTGGAGCAAGGCCGATAGAGTCCTTGCATGGGTAGCCGCTTGACTCAAATTGTTAGAAAACGATGGTTTGAAAGGCGACCAGTTTGTAGGCCCATAGGGTTCACTGACAGCGGCTTCCTCGATATCCAAAGTAGCATGGGCCACAGGAGTTTTACCGTAATCGACAGGTGGTAATTCAAGTTTTCTGGCTTCTATGTCCAGTTGATCTGCCATTCCAACCTGCACACTTTTGTTGGCTGTACATGCCAACTTGAACTTGGCAATTTTCTTCTCTTTCACCTTCTTTGGCCTTTTAACAACCCCGCTCGTGTTGGCTTTGACTGCCGTGTAAGCCACACAGTTTTTCTTTGCTGTTTCCGGATAGGTCAGTCCTTTCTTTTTGTAACCACTCATTCTTCTGCTTCTACCGCTACGTTTGCTGCTTTCAAAAGTCTTTGACAAAGCTGTTGGCACCAGGGCGGGTCGGGATCGTTTGACTTTGAGTAGCTGAGCTGGCTTTGGACAAGTTCCTTCTCGCCTAGCCTGAAGCACTGGCCATGATGAAGTTTCCTTCACTGTGCTCATGGGGTACTGTGCATCAATGTCAAATGGTGATGTCCCAAAACCCTGGGCACCTAATTTAAATCTGCTATCATTTGAGCCATATACAGGGTTGGTATCACACACATTGGCCGCTGACAGAAACCCCGAATTTGGACCCACAAAAAGCTTTTGATCTCCATACTGATTTTGGTCTACTCCATCTCTGTATTGATTTTGGTCTACCCTATCTTTATCCTTCAAAGAGCTGTACAGACTATAATCGAACCAAGCTGTCGGATCTGGTTGAAAGGCCACAGTCCCACTTATCAATTTTGGCACAGGCACCGGAGGTTCTGACGGTTTAGCAATCTGAACTTGGTCGGAAGAATTGAGGGGATGTGGAGGGTCTTGCTTTGGAGGAATATACAAAACCTCACTCAAGGGTATGTCCCTTTTCTTTTTTGTCACTTTTGTTTTGGTGGACGATTTTGCTGAACCAGAATTCTTGGGTGCTTCCCTGGTCAATGCAGACTTCTTCCGAGTAAACGGGGTTTTCGATGGGGTGGCATTTGGAGTGGATGACAGTAAACGTGTGTTATACTGAGGTGGAACGGTTTGTGAGGTGGTGTTCCTCGAGTCAGGATTCCTGTGAATCTTATCTATAGGCCCCGTTGGACAAGGTCCATCTATGAAAAAAAAAAGAAAATTTCGAAGGTGAATTTACTGAAATAGCAAATACTAACTTTCAAATCTACTACATGTATAAATATTTGCTGAGCACATATATCACAATCACTTGCAGCAATATACTTGTGAAATATTAGGTAACCCACAGGGATATAAGACACTTGGTACATACATGAATACGCATGAATACACCCAAGCTTAAACAAATTTCAAGATTAAATTCTACAGAATAGTGTTCAACAAACTGGACTAAACAGTTTCTACACATACATGTATAAATGAGACTTCTAGGTTGCAGATAACCTAAAACGAGATGATGAAAAAAGAACGAATTGGCAAATTGCTGTGGTCACCAGGCCCATGTGGGCAATGGGTGATGATGCCATGGACTTTGTAAGCCTTTGTTGTAGCATGTGTATGCTACCCAAGGAGTTTGGAGTACTCAGGTCTGCCGGCGGTAATAATCATAAGTGCTTTTTGTTCGTTTTGGCAAGGAAAAGTTCTACAAAAGAACCACATATTATTGTTGTTACTGTAGCCTAGTAATAATCATAAGTACCTCTGGATTTGCCGACAGCTGGTTGTCCTCTACAACTTGACTCTGGAACCATGGGAACCATGTTCTCTTTTTCAGGAGGCGAGTGTGACAGCTTGCCTTCGATGATTCCTCCGCTACTCGGACCAGGGCAGTGGGTCGCTAGTGTCTGATGCCCCAATGATTGGCTGTTTTAAAAGAAAATTGAATGCAAAGTAAAAAGAGACATGATAGTAAAGCCAATACAGTGAAAGCTGTCTTGAGAGACCACTGCCTTGAGAGACTGCCTATCTTAAAAGACCACACCTTTTTTGGCAGAAGGACCTACATTTCAGTATAACTGAACCTGTCACCAGAGACCACCTGTATTGAGAGACCACATTTTTTGTGGCCAATGGGAAGGTCTTTCAACAGAGTTTCTACTGCACCATGATAATGTAACTACAAATATGATGTCCAGTAATATTGGGGGTTCAAGCATGAGTATGGTAAGCCATTGAGATCCTGAATGCGTTTACCAGTTCACAATTTTTAGGACTCGGACGAGTCCTTATATTGTTATAACGTAGCGAACCTCAAGCTATTACTTTTGCATTTCTCCGGCAGGAGAATGTCCATAGCCAGAATAAAGGCGTTT
>JAAUYG010057622.1_pt1 | contig 12045 bp, 13 predicted proteins | sample 7278091 | NCBI WGS metagenome assembly JAAUYG01 (sample SAMN14350201, study PRJNA611818) | marine sediment metagenome | isolation source: surface marine sediment (0.6m) | place: French Polynesia: Moorea | collected 2018-08 | reverse complement strand
GAAACAAATGGCTTAGTTCGTGACACTGAAAATATTTTGTTCACGGCTTTCTTCCTTTCATGCATTTGGTAATTGTTCAGCACGTAAGCGTGGAAGCTTGTTTCTCTTTGCGTAACCAACTGCCTTACGCTTTTATTCAGAAAAACAGTGTTCTAAGCAACATACTTACAATGTTATCTTCCAATGCTTGATCAAATACATTCTAATCAACAGAAATGTCTTTGACAAAGGAATAGTCCCAATCTAAGATTTTGAAGGTTCTAAACACAAGAAAGTCTTTTTATATTAGCCAAACCAGTAAAAGGACAGTTAGCCAAATAAAATGTGTTCTAAATGTCATAATTCTTCATGTTGGTACTCAAATTCTACCAAAGTCACATCACAAATGTTCCATATATATAGGTAACACCACCTTTGTTTTCTTTACTTATGACAATGCTGTCACTCATATAAAGCAAGTATAATAGCTTTCACAGGCTATGGTGGAGTGACTGACTTGAATTCCACTCACACACATACTACAATTATATCTGTGATGAGTGCAAAGGAGATTCTGTAGGCACCTCAGCATCCACAGACTTGCTCCTTGCCTCTTTACATTTTCATAGGTGCCTGGCTTTCTTTATTGGTGCATCAAACACTTTTTGACAATGAGAACACTGGTACCCATCACCATGCTTCCCATGTTTGTGTATTGTTAGGGCCAACTTCGATGCATATATCTTGCCACACTGGTCACACCTGAGCTCCATATCAGACAAATGAAGCAAGGTGTGACATTGCAATACCAGTTTTGTTGCAAGTTTGACATCACAAGAAGTGCATTCAAACTTTTTGGAGGTATGCATTCATACATGATCAAGCATTCTAGATTCAGTCGCAGATGAGTATGGACAGACTTTACAGCAAAATTGCTTGTCTCTATGCAAACTATTCATGTGATTCAAATGGTCATGATCTGTTCTAAAGTTCTTTTTACAGCTCCAGCAGCCATATGGTCTCACCTCAGGATGCATTGTTTTGATGTGCATGTACAGGTCTTTGGCCTTCACAGCCAAAAAGTCACACTCAGGACACTTGAGTATCCAGTGTACATTGTGCCCTTTTCTTTTTTGTGGTAACATACAGAGGCTTCAAGTCACTCACATCACTATCCTCATATGTCAGGGATCCAATGTCAACTGGATTTTCTTTTGTTAGCATCTTCACATGCTAGTGACCTCCAATGGAGTGAGTGAGATCATGCACTGAGGCTGGTGTGTCCTTCTCAAATGAGCAATCCTGTGCCTCCACTGAGGTCTCATAGTGCATCAAAGCTGGCTCTGGCCACTCACAGAGTAGCACTCCCTCTATGCTCAGGATGATTGTAATGTCACACTCACTGTAATCATTTTGTCTAGAAGTCCAAATCATTTCTTCCTGCAGGATATTCATGTGTGTTCTCATTGCTGCTGACATCACCAAGACCATCAGCATCATACTCCCATCTCCAAGAGAGCCTGATACAAAGGCCACATCTGATTTCTCTGTTCCCACCAATGCAAAGCAATTCTGTGGTTACAGAAGTTGTCTCGAAACCACTTTCTGGTGAAGAAATAGTATGAGTGCTCAGAGACACCCATCAGATCTGCGAGAATGCTCTTGAGTTGATGTGGCTTTTCACCAGGATGAATGTTGTATCCAGCATCATTGGCTCTCTCCACAGGATCAGCAACAGGGGTGGTGAATCGTGGTGGCTGGTTCATCCAAACAGTATCAAGACATCTGAACATCATCTTTTATTTTCAGTACCTCCCTGAAACTATCTGTTGTCTGAGCATCAGATCACCATCTTGTAAGGCTCCATTCTCATGCATTGACCAAATACTGTCCATATGTATCATGGCAAGGTGCATAGCAAATTTGCATGAGACACATAACATGAAGAAGCTATTGACTTGTTTGGTTGACAAAAGCACTGTTTTTGCATACTTCTCAACAGACATTCAATGTCTTTTTAGCCAAGAGTCTCATGGGCTGTGTAATGATTCAGGGGGTGACATCACAAGAGTGTGGATCTGCTGCTTCAGCATAGCTTCTTTCTGGTTGACCAGTTGAGCTAGTACTTTCACTAGGGTATGTGGAGGTCCTAGGTGATGTCCTGGGAGACTAGTAGCAAACCAGCATACCACATCTGCTGTCAGTAGATCATTTTCAGGATTCAGATTCAATGGTTCAAAGCTCCAATCTATAAAAGAGATCAGCATAAGTCAAATGTTCTAATTGCCCTAACAATTGGGGCAAAGCATTGCAATGTTTGTTGAACTATATCAAGAAGTATCCCAGTATATCCTGATACTGTAAGTATGTGAGCTTTATAAACTGCAAAATTAATAACTACAATAATCTGGGATGTATCAGCATCTTTGGTGCCAAATATCCATTCAGATTGGGATATGTCTCCCAAGTTTTATAATAAGATCGTCTTTGATACTTCTAATTGCAGGACAGTGTAACAAAATATGCTCAAGGTTTGCTATGTCTCCACACTACTGGCAGATGGCTATTTTAGGGTCCTTACATATTTTAGAAATCAAGTGAGGTGTTGCCAGAATTCTGTGGAGGATCTTGAAGCTACAATCATGCAGTTTTGAGATTTTCACATTGCTCAGCATTCTTTTGAATACCAGATAGGTCTGTGCAGTTGTAAGTGGAGGAATTCGCAATGCAAGCTCCTATTTTGTTAGGATACAAGGTTTCCATGCACTTTTATAAAAAATAGATTTAGCTGTTTTAATAATATCTACTAGAAATTCTCTGTCAGTCTCCAGGCCACCAAAGGCTGAGGCAAATTTCTCCTGAATTGAAGTATATACCAACCACACAGAATGCCTCATGCCCTTTGCTCTCAATGCTTGTTGCATCTGAAGATAATCTATGGTATTGTTGATTATAGGTAGATCTTCAACAGTGACATATCCTGCTTTAATGAGCAGAATATTAATTGTCTTGTTTTCTCAACATGCCCACAGATTTTTGGGGTATAGTTTCTCTGACAGTAATCCTCTGGCAAGAACATTCAAGTTCACATAAGCAACAATCATATCATGATAGAAAGGGTTGAGATGTGAAAGCCATTTATCTGAGACATGTCATTCCAGGAATGATTTCTTTAGGTATTGTGATTAGAACATTGCACCAAGCAAAACAGGACCATGTTTGTCCTTTATCTTTCCACAATTGTAACATCCATTTGACTCTCAAAAGATTCACTGAATCCTGTACTTTTAACATTTTTAGACCTCCCGCAGCAACAGTCTGGCAACATAGAGCTTGTTGCATTTTATTCTTTCCTCACTATAAAAATTCATTCAGCAAATGCTGTAATTGATCTAAATGCTTTGAGGAAATATATATCACATTCAAAATATGAGTACAACATGAAAAGAGCAAGACTTTTACAACAAGAATATGAGCCTGTAATATAATTATCCTGTTCCTACAATGATCCATTTTTATTTTCATTTTAGATCTGATTAACTCAAAATTCATATTTTCAACTAATTCATCTGTTCTGAGATATTTAACAGGCTTGTTAGTCACTTGTATGCCTAAGTCCATTGGTGTAGAACCAATAGGATCAAAAGCTACTGTTTTTGATAAGTTCAGGCATAATCTTGTGAATTGAGAGCAATATTTAGCCCATCTAGAACTTTCACAAGATCATTCCTATGAACAAGTAGCGCAACATCATCTGCAAACATGGAACTAGGATCAAAATCAGAGTTAATTATTTCTGCGAAAAGGCCTTTCTTTCACAAATAAAGAACTGTTATTTGACTGACCAAATTGAATAAATGACAGGACAGAGGACAACCCTGTCTAACACCTCACTTAATTGGAAATTCCTCTGTAAACCATCCCTTATGCCTCACTATTGCAAAGGATTTTGCATAAATCAATCTTATCCAGTCAGTTAGAACTTGTGGGTAGCCCATACTATCCAGTATAGCAAACATAACAGTATGCAATACCATATCAAAGGCCTTACAAAAATCCAAAAAAAAGTATTATTGAATCCTGTCCTTCAGGGGAATTAATATAAAGCATTGTATCTTGCACCTTGCGGATATTAGTACCAATAAATTTTCCTTTAAGATAGGCTGTCTGTGAGGGATGGATACATTTTTCAAAGGTAGGTTCCATTCTAGATGCAATAATATATGCCAAAATCTTATAGTCAAAATTAGTAAGTGAAATTGGGCAATAGTTCCTGAGTTCTAGATCATCACCTTTTTTGAAAAACGAGACAATCACTGCCTGAGCCAGCAAATAAGGCAAGGAGCCTTTGAGAAAAATTTCATTGAAAGTTCTAGCCAACAAATCTGATAGAAACAGAGCAAATTGCAAATGGAAATCAGGTGAAAAACCATCAGGACCAGGACTCTTTCCTGGGTTTAACTTCTTTATGGCTTCTAGAACATCATCCTCAGTTATTGTTTTTGGACTACTAAAATCAGGGGACACATGTGGTAGGTCTAGATCTTTAAGAAAATTTGAAATTTCAATCTCATTCTTTGTATTTGCATCAGCATACAATTCTAAATAGAAAGTATGTGTGGTTTGTAAGACATCATCTAAGTCTTTCACCACATTCCCATCTTTCATTTTCAAAGTATTAATTTCTTTTTTAATCAATTTTTAGTCTTTGAGATGTAAAAATTCTTTTGCAGATTTACCCTCTTTGAATAGCCATCTTTCTTCAAAATTTGCAAAGTCAATTGACCATAGTTTATTCTCCAAATATTGTAAGACCAATTCAATCTGCTTTTTATCTGGATGAAGATCAGACTGACCATCAAAGATCTTTTTATTCAGCCATGTAAGATGCCGTCTTAAGCTCTTGGTTTCAATTAAATGTTGTTTTCATCTAAAGCTAGTATATTCTTGAAAGATTCTTTTGCAACTAGCTTTTAAAAGTGTCCAGTTACCCAAGGCAGATGTGTCTTCATCCTGAGAAAATTTCCTAATTTCAGAACAGATGACATTAATACACTTTGGGTCTTTCAACAAATCATTAGGCAATTACCAAAGTCCTGCACCTTTCATTTCCTGAATTGGAAACAACAGAACTGCTTGGTGATCTGAAAAAGCATAAAATCTATATCCACACACCCAATTTGATGCTATAGATCTGGATAAAAGAAAAAGGTTAATTCTGCTCTTTCTCTTTGACAAAGTTGGATGCTGATATGTAAATTACTTATGTCCCTCAGGTTTGACTAGGTTCACTGTTCTAATCAGCATATTAAAATCAAGCATTGTTTCATCTTCTTTCTGAGAAAGTCTATCATTAGCATTAAGAACAGAATTTAAATCACCACACAATATGATGTTTATATCAGAAAGATCACTATATAAATTTGCCAAGAAATCTTTTCTAGCCATTGAATCATTCAGTGCATAGACATTAATCACTTGATATTCCTTTAAATTCCATAAATATGTGAGACTCAAAAAATGTCCTGAATGTTTATAGGTTTTAAGTACCTCAATACCACAGTTTCTCTTTATGGCAGTTAGAACTCCAGCAGAATTGGAAGTACTGTTCTCATAAAAAACATTATAGCCAGGGAGTACTCTGTTGAACAGATATTGTTGATCCACTGTTAAATGCATTTCCTGCAAGGCAATAATTTGAGGGTTTACTGCAAGAACAGTGTTTAGAATATTTGACCATTTCCCATCATTATGAATACCATTGACATTAAGTGAGACCAGAATCATCACCAAAAGGAAAATATTCATTTGGAATGTTTCAAAAGATTTTGCAACAGACTTGTCTGTTTCTGCTTCTTATCTGTCTCAATTTGTTGGAGATATCATTCCTCCAACAGCTCAGTTCTGATCTGCTTGAGAATTTTACCCATCAGATTTTGGCCTGGCCAAAAATCTAGCAAATTCTTGAGTTCTTTCCATATCAAAGCCAGTCCCCCATCATTTATCAAATGTTGCTTCTACAATTTCTGAATGACTCTCCAAGAGAGCAGACCTGGCATGGACACATGCTTTGAATTTGTGCCTACATACCTCAGATATGATGTTCTCGTCTTGTTGTAGCCAGGTATCATCTCACTCAGGAACACTTTTCTTAGCATCTTGCATAATTTTAATAGTTGACTCTTTGTCAAGCAAGGCCTCAGCATCATTGTCTTATTGATGATGTATTAGTTTCCTGTATTGGAATTCCTTCTCACTTGATTCAAAAATGTCATCCACCTGCCAAGCACAGCCTTCCAGGCAGATGTGAAGATTGCTCAACTCACACTGACCACCTCTAAAAGGCTGAATCATTTGTCTGACTTCCTCATTAGCAAGTCCTGGATAGTCAAGGCTCAAGGCCTTGTGTCCAACATGTCCACACCTATGACAGCTCTGAAATTTCACAGGTTTGATGATATGTGCCACAAAGGCTCAACACTGCAGTGTAGTTGGAACTTTTTCTATTTGATCTGGAGCAATGTAAAGAAACCAGTCACCATTTCTCAAATGCATTCATAGACATTGCTGTATTTGATGTCAGACAGGCAATCAAAGTGTTCTTTCACAGAAGAAAGTACATCTTGATTGGACACTTCATGTAGGGGCAAATCTTTGATAATGATCTTCACAGAATCCTTATTCTCATGCCTTAAGGTGTCAGGGTCACATATCTCCCCGCAAGATTGATACCAACCAACAGCAGCACTGCATGATCAACTTCTGTCTTCATATAAATATTCCAGCCAGCTTTTAAGGCCTGAATTCCATCTATCTGATCAGCATTTTCTACAGCAGCTGCAATTGATATCACTACATCAGCTATGGGGATATGATGTCCCTCCCAGGATACCTTCTTGTATGCCAAAAAGATTGGTCATACCTGTGAAACATGTTCTGAGGCAGTGCCAAGAAATAGAGAATCATGCTGCTTACCAGTCAAAGATGCCCAGGTGTCAACCAGTTCCTTTTCTTCTGCTTGTCACAGCTGGTCATCCAACGAATTTGTTGTATCTTCTATGGTTCATGCTGCTGAAGCTGCCTGGTCACTTACTGGGATGGTTACCTCCTGATTGTCTGAGGTAGAAACAGATGTATGTGCAAGTGCAGGTGCAGGAGCAGGTACAGACATTCTGTGCAGTGCTAGAACTCTGGACTAAGGGTGCATCAGCTTTGGATTTGAAAGTCTACTTATCAGCTTTAGTCATAAACCAAAGCTTCACAGGATCCAAAATCATTTGTCTCATGGTTCTCCCATTATTGCTCACTACACACCAGTTTAGCTATGTGCAACTGTTGAAAAATTTAAAAAATGTGAATTAGAATACCCCAAATATGTTAGAATACCTGAATTAATCAGATCTACCAACTAGAACACCACGAAAAGAGTTGAAAAGTGACCCGATCGCTGCTAGGGGAAGTCCTCGTGGAAGCTTGTTTCATTTCCAGTGGTGGAAACTGACGCTGTAGGAATCCCCATTTGCAAATCAACTCCCGCGCCCTCCTAATGTGCAGACAAACGATCGACCATAAGTTTTACGAGGGTGTGACTTGGGGGGCCTCAATGGAGGTGAAATTGTAATATTGAACGTTACAAACGTTCTGGGGAGGCCCATTTCAAAATTTTCTGTTGAGGCCATCGTCAACACTTTTACAAGAAAACTATTGAATCTACTTTGGTCCCATGGTGACTAGTCTTTGTAGAAACGCGTCGATTATCACTCGCTCTCCTTGCAGTGACCATCGAAGCGCCTTGTTGATGTCGTTCTCTTCTATGCCCAGCTTCCAAGATCGGTTAAACTCCTGCGCCAGCCACTTGCTCTCGAAGTAGTTCAAATAACCTGCGCGGAAACGACGGTGGAGGTGCCTTTACACCTGGGCGATTCTTTTGCGGTGTGAGGAAAAGATCATGGACAAATTTTACTTGACATCATTGAAATGGGATTGTGAAGGCGACTTGACTACTGGGTGATGTCGCAAAGGTACGGTACCTGTGTTGTTGGGGTCACTGAAGTAGAAAGCCTGGCGTAATTTCAGGAATCTATCAATCCAGGGTGTAGGGTGCTCCAGTCGCGCTTGTTGCTGCCTGTGCATTTCAGTGCGGTCCGTCTGAGGAGGAAATGGGCAGAAAACTACTAAAGGACGCACTCACGCATGACGCGCACTCAAACCAAATCCCTGTGCGCTGTGAGTATTTTCACGGGTGATGCTCGCCATGTCATTGTATATTGAAAATAACGAAGGCGGCCCGCGGTACCGTACGGTTTGTGCACAGGCAGTTCAATAAACGGGATTGGTGGTGGATGTCCTATGTCGGCAGTGAAGGGGGGTGGGCAGGAATCTGGCACAAGAACAACGCCAACATGATTCCATTGGGCCGCTTCGCTTCAGCCACGCGGCCCGAAAAACTAAAGCTGTTTGCCAGACAAAGACGAACACCAGAAATCAACCTCGTGTTGCAGTTGGAGTTGTTGCAGCTGAGTCTGCAGCTGTTGAATCCTTTCTAGTCTCTGTGGATTGTCAATTTTTGCCAGACCCCCTGGCACTCCAGCTGGTGGGGCTGTACGTGCTCTGCCCTGCAACAAGTACGCTTGTCAGCAAAGCGCTGTTGTGTCTGTTCACGATGAAGTTTCAAAAAGAAGTGTTCAGAGATGCGCGAATCATCTACAAATGTAAAAACGCTTCTATTCGTAAACTCCGCGCGGCAAAGGATACAACTCGAAATTGACCGTCACACCGCTGGTGCAGTGCTTTGAGGAGCACATTGAAATGGTACCCTTGCTACTGCTGTGGGTGTGACGGTTTGAAAAGTGCACTGAATTTGCGGGGCCGTGCCACAATGAAAAGGACGACATCAGACACGAACATAACAAGGTTGTTCCTGTCAGAACAACGGTATGTTTGCACTTGATGTCGCATTGATCATGGTTTGAAGTGCAGTATCAGAGACAGACAGGTTTGGTGCAGCGACAAAACGGTGTCCTGGAGACAACTTATTGCAGCAGGAAATAAAACAGCGAGCTAGCAGGAAAAGTGTTGCTCACCTGAGTTGGATTTTGTGCTGCCGTGGAATCCTCTTTCTGTTCCGGACGATTTGATGTTGTCTCTACTTGACATGGTGTACTTGTGCTGAAAGGCTGGGACCGCCGGACTGAAGGGTCGGGACGTTCACTGAAGATGTCCAGGCTTGTTTTAGTCGGAGATACCCGCTCTAGAAACTGCAAGTATTGAACCCAACTGGAAAGAAAATGAAATGGTGTTGGACTTTGAAGCATACATGTGGCTTCGTCTTTGGTCTGCATATTTTGGAGAGAACAGATCTCAACTTTCACCGGAGTTGGATGAAAACCGCTCCAGACTTGAAAAAAAAAAAAACCTTTGTACTCACTTGTACTGGCCAAAACCTGCGTTACATCTTTGTGCAATTTGGTCGATAACCGACTCCTGCAAGGAGATCCTGCACTTGGAGGATAATTCGTGTATCTGCAAAGCAGGGACTGACAACAGTAAATGAAAGAAACAGGCGATGGCTGATTCGGCTCTGGAAATCCGTGTTGCGGAAGTTTGTTAGGATGCGAAATAGGAAGGGGGGGGCAAGGGATTTTCCTGTCATTTACCTGCTGCTTCGACATAGTTCCTCGATGTAGTCGATCAATTTGACCAAATTCCTGCCACGCGCTTTCAAAGTCAATGTGTTTTCCACTGGACGCAAGTTGATTGTAGACGACTGCACGCAGTGCACTGCTGTCCTTCATGTTGTTGTGGTAAAACTTGGTTGTGCTTCTGTGACGAATTCGATGCATGTACAACAGTGCGAACTTAATTTTCAACAGAGGTGAAAGCAATGAACACATCTTACCTCACATCAGCAGGTGTGTAGGTGATGGGATCCAACTGGCCGCTTCTGTCTGTCACACTGCCATCAGATCTGATCAAAAAAATGAGAGATATACACATGTGATCAAAGCCCATGTTTGCGAATTTAAGAAATGGGGACATTCAATGGTTGTTACATTTTGATGAGTCCTCAAGGAACAAGGTTACCTATCTGTTGATGATCCTGATTCCGCAGTTGTGTTTTCTTTGAGAGAAGAATCGATGAATGATAACACCTTCTCGTAGTCAGCCATTCCAGGGAACTTCGGTTGGACAAACTGCGCCGCCACTAATCTAAGTTGCTGTGTTGATATTCGAACCTGTGAAAGAAGAACAGAAACCAAAGTTCCTCCGTTTCAAAATTTACTGGAAAAAAAGACGACAAACAAGCCCACCCGAACAATATCACGAGTGGTCTTGCTTCACTGAGAAGGGGGTGGATCTAACAAACGAATGTTTGAACAAAACAAGGAAAAAAACTGAAGAAATCACAAAACAATATTGTCTTACTTGATATTTCGAAAGTACAAGCGACAAGTCATGGTATTCAATGAATCCTGTCAGGTGTTTGTCAAAACTTGTGAGTTCCATGTACAAATCTTTCAGAGTTTTTCTGTCGAAACCTTTGAGATCATGAGCTATAACGCGCCTTAGGTAGAGCTCCTCATCTTTGGTGAAAGTAACTGGTCTTGAGGGCAAGTAAGAATGGCGAGGAAGCTGTCTAATGAGCAGCTCAATGGGGTAAACAGTAGGAAAGTTTGGTCCGTAATGCTGGTAATCTGGCTGTGGTTGTTGCATTGTTCAAAATTGCTCACATGGTTAGATTCTAGAAATGCCTTTTCTTGTGACTCTCGCAGGCACATGCAATCAGTGGTTCGGAAACAAAAGGACAATGTGAAGGTTCATATTGCATGGAGATTGCATGTTTTGTGAGTTGCTAATGACGCTCTTTCATCCAGTGAAAAATAAAAAAGGCAAAACACACACCTTTTATCCACCTCCTCATACAGATGCTATAAGCCGCCAAAAGAGAAGAAAAGACTTCATGTCGTCGTCTCAGGTAAAAAATGTTCTTCGCGATATGTTGTTCAATCTAAAGTCGAAACGCGGAGTCAAAGCTAATGACATTTTCGATATTTGCACTGACCTTTAGGTCAAATTTTTCAGTGCAACTTGTTCAGACAAAAACTAGATTTTTAGTGCGCGATAATTGGGGAATTTGCCAACGTTTCTTTTTGTCATTTTGTTCACATCCAGGATCATGAGGATGATCCAAATGAAGAGGTGCAGAAGGTTATGGGGTTTACTGGCTTTGGAGGTTTGTATTGGACACGGATTCACTGCTGTAATAGTTTGACATGTCCAAAATTGTTGTTGTTTGGACAGACGTCCGGCCCACGGGGTCTGTGACAGCGAGTCGCAGTCGCTTCTCGTTTAATGTACGGCATTTCATAGTACAGCACTTTCAACCTTTTTGATAACATCCATCACTGCTATTTGATACATCACTATGATGTCAATTGAATGCCACTAGATGTTACTTGTACTGACTATATATTGAATCTTTGCCACCAAAATCAGCCTAATACATTTCCAATCTCAGAGTAATCAGATGTGTTGTTCTATCTCACAGTTTGCAAAGGTTTTCAAGTAGACTTCAAGTATTCTCCAGCATTTGTAAAGCAAGGTTTAGTTATCTCAGTTCACGTAGTATAGTTCAGATATTCATCTGGAAAAGGCTACAGGCCTTATATAGGGGTGGGTGAAACTGTTGTGCAGCTTCTATATCCGGGAGGTGTGAAATGGGTTCGTGTTACTTGTACGCACTCTGGTTGTTCTGCCGGTTTAGGCTAAAGAACGGGTCGACACAGGAACGCGTTGACACACAGAAAGCCATTTGGTGAAACGTTTCTACGTACGAAGATGACAAATGATGGTCTTCCTGGCAATGTAAACACAGTGGGTGTCTGTTCTGAGGGTGCTTGGCCTTAAGCCCATTTGGCCTGGTGGGTATTCAAACGTTAAGCCTGTTTACCCTTCGGGGATAATCTTCCACTGTAGAACGAGGGGTAAATAAATTTACGTCAAGGGTACTTGTCACCCTTCTCTATTACAACACATGCAGTCAAGAATTCCACCTCAAAATCAGGG
>JAAUYG010035733.1_pt1 | contig 12046 bp, 6 predicted proteins | sample 7278091 | NCBI WGS metagenome assembly JAAUYG01 (sample SAMN14350201, study PRJNA611818) | marine sediment metagenome | isolation source: surface marine sediment (0.6m) | place: French Polynesia: Moorea | collected 2018-08 | reverse complement strand
TTCATGAAGTAATGATATATGCCATGTTGACATGTGTACAGTACATATATATGTATGCAGTAGTCCCTCCATTTTACAACCCTCTATTTTAAGACCACCCTTTATTATAAGACCACTTGATTTGGTAACAAAGAGCAATTTTCTGTGTTAAATTACCTTTATTTTAAGACCACCTGCAATATATGACATTTTCTTGGTCCCATGGGTGGTCTTAAAATAGAGGGACTACTGTATATGAGAGTGTAACATTATCACAAGCCAATTTGTCACAGTGCTTGTTTCATTATGTGTGAAGTATATACAGAAAATAGTGGTTCCTGGATATTATAACTACCCATCCGACAAAAAAAAATAGCCTTAAATTGACCAAGCATGGTCTAAAAAGGGAGGAATATTTTTGTATACTGAGTATATGAGATGCGTGTCACTGATGCTCAGTATCATAATGTTACGTGCAGACCTTACTCATGTTACTGGTGCATGCTACATGTATGTGTGAAAAACATGTCGGTTGCATTTCATCAGTGGCAGTAGTACTGGGTATGTTAACATGATTGTATGGATAACCTTAGCCAGTGCAATTCATTGTGCATGTCCATGGAAAAGTTGCATGAAACCTATTGAAATAGGATACATTGTATACATGAAGCATGACCGACGGACGCCCTCGCCATGTTCTAAGCTCTGCTGACACAATATCTGATTAAATACTTTGACAAAGTCATTTGCAACTTTCATTGATATAGATGAGGCACATTACATGTATTTAGGTATTTATTTGTATTTAATTTTATGTCTTATGTTGATGTGAATACCAGACATAATTTTTTTTTTTTGCACCGACACTGAACACAATTTTAGTACACAAAGAGTTCACTTTATTTAATGCAAGTCTTCAAGATACAATCAAAGACAAGTGATGAAGTGTGGAATCCGACGTAAAAGGCTTCCAACGGTTTACTTCACACAACTGACAAGTTTTTAAGGTTAATAGCAAAGCTAACATGCTCAATATAGATACATTGTTTATACATAGGGTTGTGTAATGTATATATATATATATAGATCCATACTCGGATTGCCACTTTAGTACAAAATAAAACAGAATAATGGACACCCTGAAGTTGAATGCATACTATGCGGTAACAAGGTAATAGGACAACAGATATAAAAAGCTGGTCAACGTGCTACTGCGGTGTCTAATGCCCTCTTGATGAGGCAGTCATATTTGCCATTCCTGTTTTATATACCAGAACTTTGATGTCTTCGTATTGGGTTTTAATCAGAAAAAAATCTTGTTTTTAGTTATTAAAACAACAAAAAAGTACATAAACATGTACTGTACATGTGTAAATCTCATATTGAGCCGAGTACCTTCAGGATTGGTATCATGTACGTTTGGTATATGATGGCAAAGCACTTCATGCACTTGTTCCACGATCGGAAATCAGTTGGGCCATGTTCTTTAATAAACTTGGGTTTCCCTTATTGGATTGTTGGTTCTTTGGTTTGTGCAGGGTTCAGATAGGCGTATGGGGTTTCAGTCACCGACATAGGCAGGCAGCTTAGCAAATGTTATCTACATGTAGCTGGCTTTTTTTTTTTGCCTAATTTTGTTTATAAATGACTTCGGTACTTCATGCACAGCTGTAATGTTCGCTGGTGCACTCGCAAAGCCTAGGCAATGCTTTGTATGAGTATTAGTCTCCAATATCGGACACCATATTAATGTAGAAAACATTGTATGACATTACATGTATTTGCCTCCGAGCTTGATGAAACAGTCGCCAAAAGTAAAATTGTATTTACTGTGGTGATTTAGGCTTCTATTCCGCATCACTTCATCATATCAAGCACATAGCAGCAGTACTCACACAATTATGATGCAATTTATTTTTATCCCCAAAATACCTGCAATAATGTTAATTGCATATTAAATTTCACAATGATATTGCAGTCATATATTAAAATTTCACAATTATGTTCCAGGCATATATATTAAGCTTTACAATGGTACATTAAGAGCGCATGGGTAGCTTGATACTGCTGCCTTGACCATGTTGATGAGAGATTTCAGTGGGCAGCAGTTTATATCATGTAGAACAGTTCATAAGCATATGGCGAAGATATGGGCAAAGGCCTGTCAATGGCTCCTCTGGGGTCATTTATAAAGCATTGCCTATGCAGTTAATGCAAGTCATTTTGAACCATGTAGTTCATACATAAAGCATCATTTGCCTAAAACCATGCATTCAAAAGAATGCAGAATCGTATAGCTGTGGTTACATCATTTTGAAGTCATTTATAAACCATTTTATTTATGGCAATAACATCCTTTGTTTGAGGTGTGTATTTTTTATGTATTGCATTTCAGTTACAAAGATATAAAGGTTTAAATTGAATAAAAATAATGACATAATTATTCATTCCTGGCCATCGTGCGGAAGAAGTGCTACATTGTACATATAAACTGCAGTCATATGCCATATGTTGTAACAAATACTGTCAAAACGATATTAACATTTAAATGGCAAGGAGTGAATTGGAAGAAAACACAGTGTATCGGATATTCCCCCCACTACATAAATACGCCTTTACACCAACAAACAATACAGATATGGTGTTTTCCAAACGATGATTGTAGAATGGAATTGAAGTTGAAGAAATGTGATAGTTTTTCGCTGACAAACTCGATCAATTGTGCACAACGCGGTTATAAAAAAATCACACCTACAAACTAAGCGCTTTCCTGCAAATAAATACGAACGATATATTTATCATGCTGCAAACTTGCACAGTAGCAACAACAGGGAAGCTGAAGATGCCATTAGAAGACGAGCGTGTATGTACAATTAATTCCATGTAAAAAGCTTCACCGTGGCATTTTCCACCGTGTATGAAGTGGAGCAACTCAATTCATACGCAATAGTTTTTAAACGGCTTCCAAACCGAATATACAATATCATGTGAAGCGCTTTCATAAATATACTCTTTTTCTCCCCACACCACTGCACACTGAACACACTTTAGAAAACAATGATGAGGTATAAAATTAATGCACGCAAGTAAAGTTCGAAACACCGGCATTCAAGAATAAGGAATTTGGGAATATGAAGTCAACAGCATTGGGGTGACACGTATGTGTACAGCAAGCACATGTATAGAAGCATGAACGTTGTGCACTTTATAGAACTGAGAGTTTGAACAAATTGTATCTTACTCAAATTCAATTATTTCTTTGCACTAATTATGTTTTTCTTCAGAAATGCTATGCTCTTAGTAACCTGAATATGACTATATCCGTTTTCAATTGTCTGATTATAGTGCTACACAAATTACTAGTGATGACTAAAATGCACTAGTGATGTGCATTTTAGGGATACATATTTACAGATTATAACCATTTATCATTTTAACCAGCTTGGTTAAACATGTTTGATTGTGTACTACTGAAAGTGTAATATACGTAATTTAAGAGACTACAAAGACCAAGCAGTTTGAGTAGTATAGTGATGGAGATTTGGTGGTTGTCTTTTAAGTGTCTGAGTTGAACTCCATTCTGTTGACAATCTTACATTGCTCAACAGAATGTCACAATACACTGGTATGTGTATGAATACATTAAAGGATACACAGACACACTGAATTCTACATTCTAGCAATATACTAGTCCTTCTGAAAACTATGTCAACAGAGAAAGAATATATATCAAACACATATGTAACACAAAATCTTCCGGCAAAAATATTTCGTCACTGACTCATCTGTACATTGCTGATATATATTACATGTAAATATATATACACTAGCTGATTCGACTAGATGCTAATCTTACATAGCTACTGGTCAACACACCACAACTCGCTTTGCTTTGCTATGTTGACAACAATAACCAACAAATACAAATAAAATTTAAGTGTACAGTAATATTGTGGTGCCACATTAAGTACCTGTTGTAAATGACTACCGGTAAGTTGATGTCATCCATGGCACAATGTATGTCCTAGTAATACAAGAACCTTCTACATTGTACGTTATGCGGAGTCGCATAGGTGTACCTACTAAACCCTTGACTAGCTATAAATCAATACAGACACCCTTACAAGATGCCTACAGATAATTGGTAATACAACATGTATATGTATGGCCCATTCTGATGAGAACTTTATAGGTACAAGTTATACTATTGCTTACCACACACTTCGAGACCTTGACACGTTTTAAGATGGAATATGGTAGTGATCATATTCTCAATGATTATGGCAGGATCTAGCATTGAGTTCGTCACTTTTGGAAATTAAGATTTGTTAAAAGTCGCAATTTAGCAGTTACCGATAGTGTCAATGGGTGGATATTTAAAAAATATCATGATTGTGAGTTAATTTATTCGATACTCAAGAAGGAATGAGTCCTTTCTGTTATCAGTAGTGTGACACTCCAAGAAGCTATAGTCATATTAAACTACTGTACATACAAATCCGATGGTAACTACACTCATAGGATTAACAACAATAACAACAACAGTGTCTACAATAAGTATACACAAGAACACGTCAGTTCTGTACAGGAATACAACTGTTTTCGGAGCTGTTTGATGCGATGTTAATCTCCAACAAAACTGCCTCATCATAATGATGAGGTTATTGGTACATGTATAAACATGTAAAAGAGATTATGAAAATTTTGAAATTTAATTTTAGGAATCCCAATATTGTTTCCATATCCCAGCACTTCAGCCTTCACGCAGATCCAATAAATATGAGTTATTTATTCATTTAATAATAACTACATTTATCAGCAATGCATCTCTTGATAACTTGCTGCTTATGTGGAATCTCTGTCACACTTAAATGAACCCAGGGAATTCCATCTAACGAATTTCATCAGAATTACCCTTACAGCTGTAGTGATTAGCTGGCTTAATTCTACACCACACCTAATTTAATGATCGAAGCGAAAAATATATATCCAGCTACATGCACATGTAGCGATCTTGATTCTTTAATAGCAGTCTTAAGCTTCTGGACAATACTCTCCCACTTTTTGCTCCTACTAGCTATTTTCTTCGCAACACACATGTACATATGCGCAGTGAAACAAATTCTCATCACGTTGCGAGTATTCGCCAGTTTTAAGATTTCCAGAAACTTTCCTGGAACAGATATAACCAAGGGCATATTAGGTAACAATTAAGCTGCCGTGATGTTTTAATTAGCATCAGAACACATCAGATCAGAGTTCTTCCAATGAAATGTCACATGTTGTGTATATGTTTGATTTCCTGCACTGGCAATTGATGCCACATGATCCATAATACCTGTTCGTAATTCTTTGGTCATATTGGCTGACATTGATTTAACAATATCACACAGAACAGCCATGACTCTAAATAGTCATGCATCACCACTGGATATGGATGCTATGTTCAGTATAATTACACTAATCTGCATGATGCAGAATTGTGCATTGAAGTCCCCCGGTACATACTTGTAAACTTAATTGAGAGAGCCTCGATCAGATCCAGTTCTGCTTAATGCACGACCATATACATGTAGTATGAATATAATATAATTCATATAACAGCCCCCAACAAATTTATTCTTTTTTGTTCAAACTGAATAACTCAACAATGCTTCCTGAACTTAATGATTTATCCTTCATCCTTATATAGAAAATAAATAGAAAATAATTTCATACATAAATGCACATAACATATCCTTGTAATAAAATTCAAACAGTATAATAATACTCAGTTTGTGTAACCAATGCATCAACCCAAATGCAATGTTATAGCCGACATCGCTAAATACCATCATGCAAATTGTAAACCTGAGGCAAGAACTTATATAATTACAGTAATCTGTCTTCCTTAACGGTTACATGTAGGGTAATAATTAAGCGTTAAGAGATGCTTGAGGAAACTCATGGACAGGACATAACGCACCTGCTAATAATGCACAAGTACTGTAATGGTTAATTCTTGTGCATCTTTACTTGTCACAGCCATGTCGAACTGCACATATAGGCTTGTGGTGTGGAATTTATGGCGACTTGTAATGTTTTTTTTTGTTACATGGCAGCCCATGACAGCAGCAGAGGCAGCGAGAGGGACAGGAATGAGAACACGACATTTGAGGCGACACCAAGCGGACCAGTTTGTTCTGAAATGACAAAAATATATTATTTTATTAATTTGTTAATATTGAGTCCAAATTTTCAAGGGCGATGTAAGAATGTGTGTGTGTATGCATCCACAGCAAGACAAGGATATGTATTCTGAAATAAAACAAACTCAGCAATGGTCATTGGGGAGGGATATAAATTACCTCCGTTGTCACTGACATATCTAATGCTACATATGTAATATTATGCATACATCTACATTTGCTTTAGCACTACATCATCTAAAAGCTCCTAGAATATGAGTTCCCAACTTAACATGTACAAACCACATTCATCTATCTACAGAGAACAAGAGCACATTTACACTTTCTCCATTAACTCTTAAGTGAATGGATGATATAGTTACGTAATTACTTTGTTTAACAATAATAATAATTATTTTTACAGAAGTATGGTGTACTCTAGATCCATAAAAAATGTTCTATTTTTTTCAGTTTGGCATCCACAGGCTTAAATTAAAAAATTCTTTTGTTAATAGATGATGACTACATTTGTAAAAAAGAAAATAGTTAAATTTTACATGTACAAATTGTTCACTGGCGTGAGAACTTGGGACGTTTTAGTGATAGAATATCAACAGAATGTAAGCAATACTAAAGTATATGCATTCCAGATTACAATTTATTAGCAGTTTGAGGAAATCAATCTATATCGTAAAGTTAAATTTGAACATGATAATACACAAAAATATGTTTTATTATCAGTTCTCTATATATGGTTCAGATTTTTCTGGAAATTGATTAAACACAAAATGAAGTGCTTCATATTGTCAAAGCACATATTTTAATGCAAATGATTATCTACAATGAAAATGTAATCTATTTATAATGTACTTTTTAATATATAGCATATCATGCTTATGTTTTTGCCATAGCTTGTGACCATAAAATAAAATAAAATCTTATAAGTCTGAGTCTACACATTTGAAATATACATGTACAAAATCCAATCTAAAATATCACATATAGACTTGTGTACAGCACAGAATCAAAACTTCAAGTACAATTGTTGAGTGTAAGTTTTGGTGACTTCCTCAAGCAGACCAGAAATGACTGCAATGACTCTATACAAGTACATGAAAATACATTTGTAAAAGAGTCAAATCAATTTAAATGTAATAGCTGCAACTTCTTGTGGCAGTTTGTGTAAAATCAATATTCATTTTTAACACATACACATGTACAAAATGTACATTTGAATTTTGCTTATGTTGTTATGCGTGACTAAGTAATCAACCCAGTGTATGATTTTTAATTAGTAATCAAATGTTTGGTCTCATGCGCAAATCAGAACTGCCTTAGTTGATAACTTCACCTTACTGATTTATGGTGGCATCAAAAAAGGGATCAGACTACATGTACAGTAACATTAGCCGGAAAACCTGGCTCGTCAGGCTGTTTTCCTTGAGGAGCAAAATTAAGGTTTTCTGGCTACAGTAACTAAGTGCAAGGGTAACATTAGGCACATGTATTACATAATTAATGAGTATTAAACTATAAATTGATAACAAAATAAACTGACCAATTACATACCAGTAGTTACATTCACACATGACAAACACACATACTAAAGATTAATCATGCTAATGTTACACCATAGATATGAAATAAGACTTGTTGACATACATTGCACATGCATTCCGCCCACGGCATTCCGTGACATGCAACATCATTCATGACACAGCGACACTTACCATTTACATGTATATAAAAACGTATATCATACAGTCATGTCAAAACTCATAAATCCTGTACATACACATCATGCACATATTTATGCAGTTTCCACACAGAACCTTTCATACCATACAAAACACACACATGACAATAATCTGATAATGAAAAACATCTACATATACTATTTACATTTTTGTCACTAATTATCAAGCATATATTGTATACAGTGGAGCCCTATTTTAATTAAGACGACACAAGGTCAAGACCACATAAAGTTACCGGTGGCCTTATAATATTGAAATGGTATGTCTTAATTCTTATATATAATCTAGCATTGGTGTATAATTTTCGGCTGTCCAATAACTGGTCTAAATTTCCGGAGTAGTCTTGACTTCCAGGAGTGGTCTTAAGGTAGGTTCCACTGCATAGAATGATTTATAGTCTGCTGGGTGAAGACTGAAAGGTCCATTCTTCAAGTTAACTCCTTGGGCTTGAAAGGGTGCCAAATATACATGTACATTATACATGTATATATGGTAAAAAGAGATTAGCATATTTACATGAATTGTCATCATCGCGGACAAATAAGGGAGAAGGAAACCAGTCACCTAAATATTTACAATTGTGTACCAGCCGGGAAAGGTAAAATTAAATAAATCCAAGCAAACCAAGTGTATGGCTAATATACAAATGTCGAAAAGATGATACTGTGCATGGGTTCATATATATAGCCAAAACGATCGTTGTACAGAAAGCAGCCAAGCGAGCATTTTCGCGCAGCTTATTGCGCATGTTACCTTCCGTATTTCCACTCTCTTTGTCAGGTTTGGGAGTACTGGTGGCAAACTCGCCACCATCCCTTGGGTCTGATTAGTTGAAACACAGGTCAAGTTATGGTAACATAAATAATCTGGTTTTGATGACACACATCAGATATATGTTAAAACATAAGGGCATGCAAATATTTGCAAATTAAGTTGTTTGTTTTGTTTTTTGGCAACACACCCAAATAAAACTGTGATATATATGATGAATTCAGACTACATTTTTTTGCCATCACCATAAAATCTGACTAGCTAAAAACGCTATATAAATACCACCCTTCCACTTAAAATGCAAGCTTATTTACAATTTAAAATACTAATATTAATAGCAACAGCAAGTTCCCTTTTCAAACTGGATATATCGATATTTTTTTAATTAAGTCAAAAGATTGTTTTCCAAAATATGAGATTAATCCAAAGCTGTAATAGTTAAGTAACAGCCCAGCTTGACTTAAGACTTCCTCCACTGTGTTTTAAGACTATACACAAGACCATATTGTATTAAAGTCAGCTTGAATAAACTGTTCACAATTGCAGGGCTTCAATGGGCCCTCAATTAATGTTTGAAAAACTTATGTATGTGAAACATACTAAATAATGTAGCATTTTATGTTGGTTATGATAAAGGTACATGTACATGTTGACTTCGATAAAAATATATGCAGGTTTTACACAAGATAACAGATATTAATTAAGTCTAGCTGTACGTACATGTGTTAGAAAACTTGAATTTTTGTAATTTTAGTTAATCCATGTTAGACATACATTAACTATAATTCTCTGACCGCTGCATGTGTATATTGAGGAACTTTCAACAAAAAACAAAAGATAAAAAAACAACCAATAAACACAATGAAATGATCCACAATGCATATCTGTATCTGATACATGTACAGTACATTGAGACTGTTATTATAAACACCGCACTGTAGAACAAAGACAAACAACATGTCAGATCTACAACAGCTGGACTTCATAAAATGATAATTACTACCGGTAAAACCAAAAATAATTCAAAACTTTCTGAGCTATATACAGTGGGGTATTTCTGCCAACAAAAAATATTTTGATATTCATAAAAAAAATATTTTCAATTGTTTTTTTCCATGGAGAAAATGGGGTGGAGAGAGCAGCCTCCCCATGGCCCACCCTGGGTATCAGGTCTTGTCGGACATTTTGTTCAGACTTGGCCTGATAGCGAATACTCTCACACAGTGCAGTGCTTAGACTGTAGTGACTTGAATTGACGTTGCAATCGTTATCACCTGTTTGGGCACGGTATGACCCTTTTGGTGTTGATGTGCCGTTAAACTTTGATAATTAACACTCACTCACTCCATGGAGAAAATGTTTCTGATATGTGGAGATAAAGTTTTTAAACATGGAGAAACGTTTTATATGCAGAGAAAAAGGTTTATACGGGGAGAAAATGTTTTATACATGGAGAAAATGTTTGATACATGGAGAATATTATGCCCTATCCTGGGAGAAAATTTTGTAAATGGAGAAAATATTTGTTGCACGTGGAGAAATGTTTTATACATGATGGTTTATACGGGGCAAAAATGGTTTATCTGTGCAGAAAACATTTTACAGAGAGAAAATGTTTCATCCGTTGAGATAAAGTTTTATGTGTGGAGAAGAACGTTTTATATGTGGACAAAATGTTTTATACACGGAGAAAATGTTTTATACATGGAGAAAAGGGTTATAAATGGAGAAAATGCTTTATCTGTGGAGAAAACATGTAAACATTTTTATGTGGAGAAAATGTTTCATCCAATGAGAGAAAATTTTATATGTGGAGAAAATGTTTTATACATGGAGAAAAGGATTTATATATGGAGAAAGGGTTTTATATGTCGAGAAAATGCATGGAGAAAGGTTTAATAAGCGGAGAAAAAGGTTTATATATGGAGACAGTTTAATACATAGAGAACATGTTTTATATGTGGTGAAAATATTTTATTCTTGGAGATAAGGATTAATATGCGGAGAAATGTTTTATACATGAAGAAAACATTTTATATATGGAGAAAACACTGTACAGATGTGGAGAAAATGTTTTTATGGGGAGAAAATATTTTATCTGTGTATAAAACATTTTCACCATGTATAAGACATTTTCTCCATGTATAAAACTTTTTCTCCATGGATGAAACATTTTGTGCAAGCAGCATAAACTGTTTTATCTGGTTTAAAACATCTTCCACATATAAAACATTTTTCCCATGTATAAAGCTTTTTTCCACATATAAAATCTTTTCCTCATGTATAAAACATTTTATCCATGTAAAAAACATTTTCTCCGTGAATAAAACATTTTCTGCATGTAAAAAAGGTTTAATTTCTCCATGTATAAAACATTTTGTCCATGTATAAAACATTTACTCCATGTATAAAATATTTTATCCATGTATAAAACATCTTCTCCATGTATAACACTTTTTCCCCACATATAAAACTTTTTCTCTATGCATAAAACTTTTTCTCCACATATAAAACATTTTCTCTCTGTATAAAACCTTTTCTCCACTAATAAAACTTTTTCTCTGCAGGATAAACATTTTCTCGGCGTATAAAACTTTTTCTGCATGTATAAAAAGTTTTACTCCACATATCAAACTTTTTCTCTGTGGATAAAATGAAACAAAAACAATTGAAAAATGTAACCCTTTTATGAATATCTAAATATTTTTTTCTTAGCAGAAATATAAGCCACAGCTATGTTAGTACTAATTGTATTTGTGTGCAACATCCCTTCAATGGCCAAATACATGTATCTTAATGTACATGGGTCTTTAGCTAATGAAAATTCCATTTTTTGCTGCTTATGCAATTATTTTGCCTGAGGGATTTGGAACTGACATATATAGATCAGGTTCAAATACATACCACCACCCTCTCAACTTACCTTTTTTCCAAATTTTCTGGATAACCCCTCAAACTGTGCTAACCCCGCTAATCCCCCCATCAGTCATTATCCCCCTCCTCCATCTCTTCCCATCATTGGTCAGATTCTAGATACATGTAGGCCCCAGTTTGTGGAGATCCCACCGGAGGCTTGTTTCATAACATACACTTTTCAACATGTTTTGCCGCAAATTGTCATCAATTTTAGAGTTAGGGATTTTTCTTACTTAAATGCATATTTATAAAGTCAGAAGTTTTGCATGCTCTCACCTCGTTGGATCAGAATTCTATGGCGCGTCAACCCATGCGTGTTGTTTGCCATGAAGTCGTATTCTCCAAAGTGATAGGTGTACACACGGTCGATAGTGATAACCATCACAGACTCATACTCATCCACCTGTAGAGAAAAGGTTAGGTTTATAGTCATCCATCCACCTGTACATTTGCACA